>Ga0209208_10005489_pt1 | contig 17676 bp, 16 predicted proteins | sample S1TSphfallax_3_FD_187694 | JGI IMG/M metagenome (GOLD analysis project Ga0209208, IMG submission 187694) | Host-associated microbial communities from peat moss isolated from Minnesota, USA - S1T2_Fd - Sphagnum fallax MG (SPAdes) (version 2) | ecosystem: Host-associated > Plants > Peat moss >... | reverse complement strand
AACTTGGGTTTGTACATATAAAAGCATTTTCAAACAAATAGAATGTATAGTTAGATTTTTAAATATCAATTTTCAATTATTGAATGTGTCCATCACCATTTTAAACTGGTCCAACATTTACTGGGCCGGCATAATATATTTCATAATAAACCCCACCATACTTGAAAAATATTGCATATAATAAATGTTGGCATGTTACATAAAATTTTAATTGACATTGTAAAATGGAACATATCATGGAATTTGTATGGGTCGTCCTAATGCAAAACATGGGACCAAATGAAGATTACATGTTGAGTAATAGTTCCCTTGCAGGCTTGAAGCAACAAAACAATTTGGCACATCATCTCTTCTCATAGTTTGTGAGAAGAGAAAGAAAAGTACTAAAGTGGAAACAGGAGAAGGCAAGAAAGAACTAAGAACCTCATTAGAAATCCCTAGGGTGGGCCAGGGTGAACCGACACTTACACTGGTGGGGTACCTACCTTCATCTGTGTGAGTGAGGCCATCTAGTGGTTTTAACCTAGTAAATGTTAGATTTTAGACTCAAAGACCTTGATTTAATCTTATGATGACAAGACCTTTACCATGGTTAGTTAGAAGCAACCTAAGAAAATTCATGGTTTTTAACCATGGTACTAAGGCCCACTTTAGAAGAGGGTCCAGGGTCCAATTTCCTAGGAACCAATTTGGTGAACTGATTTGAAGCAAATTGAATCCTTGAGTTGAACTAGAGTACCTTGGTCCCGAGCCTGATTCTTGGTTCTCCAAATGGGGAGCTCTCCTTTTAGCACTGTTTTTTGGGTCGGAGCCAATTGATTTTCCCTCCAAAACAGGTGCCATGTAAGCTTTAGCCTCAATTTGCCACTTTTTTGGGGTCTTTAGGACCCTCATCTAAAGGCCTTGGGACCAATTTAAAGCTGGACCTTGGACCCTAGTCTGAAGTTGCCCTAAGAATACAAGTCCTTCCTTTGTCACAAGACACAAATGATCCACCTTCATTGGCTTGAAAGGCATCTTTGACTAGGCACTACTACTACTTAGTTCAACTATCAACACATCTTTGACTGACACTAGTAGGCTAGGCTAGGCTAGGCTAGTCTAGTCTAGTCTAGTGTGGTTTTTAAAAATTTCCCAAATTTATTTCACACAAATTTTGTCGGGTGGCGACCCGGTAGGTATTGAAAACACCAGGAAGGATCCGAGAAACAGTTACCCTATTTCCACAAAGCCAAAACAAAAGAGAATCAAAGATCATAAAAGAAAGAGAGAGCAAGAGAGAGAGAGAGAGAAAAGAAGGAGAGAGCAAAAGAAAGAAAGAGAGAGAGAAAAAGAAAGAGGCGGTAGAACTTTCCGTGTCGCAAACAGCACGAAACTGACCAATGAGAAACAAGGCGCGTGCTCGAAACTTCTCAGAAAATGTGGATAGGGTTTATTCGTTGCTGTTTCTTCGAAAGAAAAAAGAACCCGACACAAACCCTAGTAGCGTACGCCCTTTGCCGTTTGCCAAGCTGCAACGCTCATACGCTCCGCGCTTGCGCGCGTGACCGCGGAGAGAGCTGCGTCAAAGACAGTTATCAATTTGTTCTGAGGGACCGACACTCGGAAGATGAGTAGTAAGGAGTAAGGAGTTTCCGTTTGGTTGCTTGTTTTAGTGTGTACATTCATGTGTATTGGAAGTTGCTGGGAGACTGACTGACCTTCTTATCTTATTGATCACCCGCCGTCCAAGTCTTGGCTTCGTTTGTTCATATAGTGTTGAGAGGAGCGGAGGAAGGAATAGTCACTCGTTTTCGAAGACAGGCGCGCGATCTACTGCCGAGCAAGGTAGGTAGATTCTGTCTCTCTGTGTCTCTTTCTCTCTCTTTCTCGCGTATCCGAGTAGTTTTCATCTTAGTAATCAAATATGTTTTAGACGTGTTCTGAGGTTTGGTTTTAAGAGTGTGCTGATGTATGTATAGCTAGCTTCCTTTGTTGATTGAGGATGTATGTGCATGAGAGAGAGGCGTGCTGTTCCATTACCTGTAGTTTAAAAGCCACGAGAAGGTGAAGAACATTCTATTTCTTTCCAAGTTCCTTTCTAAAGTGTGCCTTCCAAGCTACATGCATTCTTGCCCTTCCGACACAAAGTTCATAGGATGAAATGAGGCAGCTTCGTTTCTTAAGTTCATTAGGCTCTTAAGTCATGTTAATTGCTGGCTTTGTGCTAGAATAGAAAATGGTGGTGAGAAGTCAATTTTGGCAGGGCCATAACTTATGTGAAACTTGATCAGTGCGGAAATGATGATGGTCTTCTTAAAGTTTGTATATTTTTCGTGTTGCAGTAAAGCGAATGATTTGTTTATTTTCTCATCACCAGCTTAAGGAGAAAGCAAAGCCCTAAAGCTTAGCAAGGCTTCAACTTGCTACGAACAGCAAGGGAAGGGAGAGGTGAGTAGGTAGTCAATTCATGCAACTGATCCAGTTTCATTCTTCTGATACCTACCACAGTAAGCTCCACAAACAGACAGAGGTAGCCATTGCTCCAGCACACTAGCAGAAGGGTTGTGATCATTGCTCTGTTGGAGTTAGGCGAGGAGTCTAAACCAGAGACACAACGTGCAAGCATCTCTCAAGATATTGTGTATATTTATTGTTCTGTGCTGGAACCATGATTTCCATGAACAACCCCTCATCTCCCCCAGAGAGGAGCATCCATGACAGTACTGGACATGGGGACAGTGAAAACCAGAAGTTCAGCTTTGGATATTCAAGCTTGTGCGGAAAAAGGGCTTCCATGGAGGATTTCCATGATGCCAAGAGCAAAATGTTTGGCAATCAGGTGATTGGGTTATTTGGAGTTTTTGATGGACACGGTGGTTCCCGGGCTGCAGAATATGTGAAGGAAAACCTCTTTGATAACTTGATGAATCATCCTAATTTTTTAGACAACACTAGGCTAGCTATAGTGGAGTCCTACAAGCAGACAGACGAAGACTATTTGAAAGAAGAGAACAATCATCAGAGGGATGCAGGGTCAACTGCTTCCACAGCTGTCTTGGTGGGGGATCGTTTGCTTGTTGCCAATGTAGGTGATTCCAGGGCTGTGATTTGCAGAGGTGGTAAGGCATTCGCTCTGTCAGATGATCACAAACCCAACCGAACTGATGAACGACAACGCATTGAGGATGCAGGAGGGGTTGTGATGTGGGTTGGCACTTGGCGAGTAGGTGGTGTTCTTGCTGTATCCCGTGCATTTGGTGACCGACTGTTAAAGCAATATGTTGTGGCAGAGCCTGAGATTCAGGAGGATACAATTGAGGGAGTTGATTTCTTGATTCTGGCAAGTGACGGACTGTGGGATGTGGTGACAAACCAGGAAGCAGTGTCAATGATAGAGTCCATCACAAATGCTGAGGAGGCTGCCAACAGGCTCACTGATGAAGCTTATCGCAGAGGAAGTTGTGACAACATCACCTGTTTAATTGTCCGTTTCAGTCATGCCCATGAATTGTCCATTGAAGTGAAATGTCCATTGAGCCATCCATCTGCACATGAGGAGGTTGATGGACCATTCAAAGAGGTGGACAGTTGAATGTGACTCCTGAGCATCAGTTTTGGAAACCATTTCAACTTGACACAAAATAGTCTTCTTGCAAACAAGAGCTCAAGCCTCAGCTATCTCTCTTTTTGTGGACTTAAGTGGTTATCTTTTTGGAAGAAGATGGCAAGCAATGTTGTGAATATGCTGGGTGTTATGTTAGCTAATTGGCAGGATGGAGGAGAATGTGAAGCTTTCTCATGCATGCAGAGCGGTTAGTGGATTCACAGGGATCTATGTGTCATCATGATGGCTCAACCAGCATATAGTATAAAGGTTGAAAGCGATCTCCTTTCATTGTTTTTTCTTATTTAATGCCAAATATGGAACTTCAGGGCCACTATGCCTTACCAAGCCTTCGCCCAAGGTTCTTAGTAACCTTTCATAATCTTTTTTGTTCTAAAATCAGAATTGAATTGGAAGTGCTTAACACACAACTCTGTGTTCCTCTCAGTTATGCAACTTCCAACATCTATTTTGACAAAATGACTCAGGACCGTAACTTGGTCTATTGTATGATGACAGTCTACAGCTGTTTTTCTGTTTTCAGGGTAAGAGGTCAATCTTCTTTGTAGCTGAGGAATGTGATTGTTCTGACCATAGCATCAAAGGTGTAGTGGCCTTGTTCAAGGAATGGTTCATGTCGGCAAATATGTACCTAGGTGTGTATAGTTTGTTTCTTATCTCCCATTTTGAAGGCAACGACCAAAACTTAATGTTGCTGGTTACCTTGTCCAAAGGAGTCTCACAATGACATATGTATGTAGTGGGTTTGCTACAGCAGTCTATTTTCACATTTGAACAGTGAATCAATGTATGTCTCAAGTAAGGCTGAAGTGACCACTGCATTTTTACAAAAAGGGCAATGTAGGGTGCTTAGCCCAGTCTTGGCGAGGAATAAAATCTGTACATTTAAAAAAGTTTGCACTATTCTCTTGGACTCTTGAAAATCGTAAGAAATCTGCTATGCAACCATGAGGAACTTTTTTTGTGGAGTTGGAGCAGACATTCTTTAGCATATTCTGAATCCCTTGTGATTCTACTTAAGCTCATCAACCCTCTTGCACATCCACTGACTTGTTGGTGCCCATTATGTGACATTTGCCTTTTGCTTTCTAACTAAATTGGCTTGTCAACTCCAGTTATTCCAAAGAATGTATATCTTGTACTACCCTGAATATTTGTTTTGAGTGAAAAACAAATGTGTAGATACAGTAGCCTCCCACTTAAGTACGCACCCGTTTAAGTACGCATTTTATGACAAAATTTTTAGGGATCAACATTTTTTAGTGGAACATATCATGAATTGTCATTTGGTGCAGGTTTTGGTTTTTTTTGTGTCTGGCTTTGAGGACGACTACTCGAACCTTGGCTTGGAACTCTTCAAACGATTTTTTGAGATCATCAAATGCTTCTTCGGCTTCTGTTTGAATGTTAGAGCAGAGCAGCTGATCCTCAATATTGAGAATATGCTTATACAAAGACTCAAATCCATGAAATTCAACTCTATCCTGTGACTCGACAATCTGCTCTGGTTGATTAACATCGCTATCTTCATCAAGCCTTGCTTCATTAATCTTCATCGATTCCAACAGCTCTTCGTCGTCTTCCAACACTGCTACGGCATATTTTTCATTGCTTTCGTCATCAATATGAACAAATTCTTCCAGTTCTGATTGGTTGATCGATAAATTTAAGCTTTCGATGGTTTGGGCTAACTTAGTGGCAATGACGTTATTTTCGCTCTCAGCCCCTGGTTCCGGTTCCAAGTTCATGAGCTCCGCCTTACTGAATGCATTTTTGATAGAGCTTGACGAGACGGAATCCCAGGCTTCTTTTACATAGCTTGCGGCATCTAGCAGGTGTGTTGGATTTCCGTAGGAAACTCCTCCTGCACCTCGTCGTAGTCGTTTTCCCAATTTTCTTTTCCGTTGCTTTAACTACTCGTCAAGCTCGTAGAAGTTGAGGATATCCTTGATATATAAATATTTGTATCATTTCTTGAGAGCGGCGATGATTCCCATATCACAAGGTTCTTTCCAGCTGGTACAGTTCGGAAGAAAGAATACTATGTGGATGTTGTCGCGTTCGAAGGCGTCGAAGTGTCCCGGCGCATTATCCATCAGTAAGAGAACGGGACGTCCTATTCGTCTTTTGACTTCTGGAACAAAGACTTCATTGAACCATTTCCAGCAGGTTTCCACGTCCATCCATGCTTTCGCTTGATTGAAATAAGGAACTGGCCAGTGTCGGTCTTTAATACACGTTGGCTCTTTCGGCTTTCTAATCATTACGCAAGGAATTTTATGTGTTCCAGATGCGTTGGCGCAAACTATCAGAGAAACACGATCTTTCGCTTTCTTTTTGCCTCTAGTGCTTGAAATGTCCTCGTTCGGCATCAAAATGGAATATCTAGGAAGCAGACAGAAAAACAATCTAGTCTTGTCCATGTTGTAAATGTTCTCAGGGTCGTATTGAGCGATGATAGAATATAATTCTTCTAACGTTGATAGTAATTCTGGGTCATTTTTGTCAACCTTAGCTCCTTTTCCATGAAGAAGCATTTTCTGTAGACCTCGGCTTGTCCTAAAATGACTAAGCCATTGCCATGAAGCCTTAAAGTCTGAATCGAAAATGGATAATGTAGAAGCAATACTTTTCTCTTTTCCAATGGCGAGAGATGGCGGTACAGGGAGCCTAGCATGACGCTTGCTGTCAATCCAGATGTACAACATATCTTCAAGTTCGGTAAATCGTCCAACTGAAGCTCTGAAGGTCTTCTGCTTAGCTTCTTCGGAGAGTGGATCGTTCAAGAATTGAATCTCGTTTCTCCCAGACCTTTCGGATAGCGCCTTCGCTAACATTGTACTCACGCGCTAGAGCGCGTTTGCTTGGAGGGTTCGTCTTGCTCAGTTTTGAAATGATCTCGTAGCGCTGGGACTCATTCAGGCGCTTGCCGGTCAGTTTCTTCGACATTGCAACGAAATGCAGGCGATTTGGGAATGGAACGTCTAAAGTACGCACCTACCGGTAAAGTATGCACAAAACTCTGAGGTTCAAGTTGCGTACTTAAACGGGAGACTACTATAATATTTACCTAAAGTTAATAGTGACTAACAATTCATGGCGTTGTCAAGGAAAACCCATATCAAGGAGAGAACCAAATGTATGGAACAACTGAACCCACATGGTGATGAAGAGTATGCAACATTGTTACAAAGACAAGGTCGAATTATGAGGAAGCAAATTCTTGTGTTACAAGGTTGTGCTTATAGAAAGGAATCAAGGAAATTCATGTGTATTCAACTGAAAAACAAGATACTGAAAAACAAGATACGAGAGATACATCTCTTCTTGACTAGACTATTGTGTAGCAAAGCTTTCTATGCTGACAACTAGGCTAATCAAGATAAGAGAAAATCTAAATGGAAAACCAATGATCTTATTATATAAAATAAACAAGTTTAAAACATAATTAGTTATTTTACATCGTGCATAATCGGAATTAGGGATAGAATATTGAGTATTGGAATGGATTTTTTAATGCCTTCAACTAAGGACTGAATATTCACCTTTGGTGACCTTTGGTGGAGCCAATAGGTTGTCTCTAATTGCTCCATCTTATGGGTGACTTGTCAAGTTGAAAAACATATCCAAAAGTTGATCAATGTTTCTTGGTCTTTGGCCCAATCTAAATTAATAAAACTAGAAATTGTAAAACTGACTACTTTGATGCAATTGTTGTTCAAGTTCAAAGGTCCTTTATTAAAACTATAACTTAAATTATTTTTAAAAATTTTAATTTTGGATTTCTCAACACTCGTCATTTAACACATTTTTCCATGATTAACATGGTATTAAAGTGGCACCACTAAATTTTTTTAAAAAAAGTTATAGTTTTGAAAGAATTTTGGTGATCGTTCAACTTGGTTTTTGGCTCGTTTGATTATAATTACACTCTTTTAACTTATAGATCTTACTAATAACTTGCACTCTTTTCATGTTATCAAAAGATCATCAAGACAACAAGTATTACTATCTTTCTTTCTTCTAAAGCATAATACAAATTATTGTGATAATTATTGTTGAAAAAATTCTGGGACTTGAGATAGGAATCAATTTTTTCATACCAAACATAAGGCGCCTAACACAAATTATACAAAAAAAATTGCAACCTAAAAACTTTGTCTTCATGTCTCGATATAATGAAACCTCATGGTTGGGTCATGAAAACTTCTTCACATAAATCACCATTGAAAAGGGCCATCTTGACATATGGGGGAACATTGCCCAATTGTTCTTTGTTGCTAGAGCCATGAGAATTCATAACATCCTCCACTTGACAACATGAGCAAAGGTCTTTGTGTAATCACATCTCTTTTCACTTGTTCAAATCCTCTTATAACGAAGTGTGCTTTGTGAATGTTTGGCTCACTACAACACATTGTGTCCTTTTCAATCAAACCTGAAACAACTATTATCTTTTTCAACTACATTTATAACTACTTAATCATATAAATCATGAAGTAGTGACAAAAGACATCAACATGCCATGTGGCATCATGGTTTTGCAATTATAATCAATATGACAACTTGTTGGTTTTGGGGGTAAAATATCCTATTTTTTTCAATTTTTATTAATATATATTTGTGATGTGAAATTAATTAATTGAAAATATCATTGACCTTTGCAATTGATAACAACTCAATTTCCCATGATAATGACATGACATATCATGTGGTAATAAGGTGTTGTGACTGTAATCAACATCACGACTCATGATACTAATTTTTATGAAATACCATTAACCTTTCTCATTAACATTGATTTAATCTCCCATGATGTGCCATGGCATGCTATTTGATGACAAGGTGTTGTGCCTATAATCAACATCACGATTTATGAATGCAATAAAACATAATACATGCAATTATTAAATGAACATTACAACTTTAGGTCATTAATTATTAAATAATAGACTTACACATGACATCAAAAGAAAAGTTACAAAACTTAAAGATGTGTTGTTCTGCCCAATATAATCAAAATAAATGACAACAATAATTAGTCCCAATTGCACATGACTAATAATGAATTTTTCCATCTCCAAATGAAAATATATCAAATGGAAACTTGACGTAAGGTGTGATAAATTTAAAAAATATATATCTATAAAATCTTTTAGATATGGGGTTAGAATCCCTTGTTAGCCCAATACACAAGGCAAGATTGTGGAAATGACATGTAAATGGCACATTATGTGTCAATGCAACACCAAGTTCAAAAACATTTATGTGTTGTTTTGTGTGCATGTCGCAAAATCCTTCATGAGCTTTACTTTCAATTTTTTAACCTTCTTGTGAATTTTGATGTTTTACATTCTTGTTTTCATGCAAGTTCACAAGCTTCAAAGTGGAGAAATGGGATAAAAATATATATGTTATATATAAATGATGTTTGTTTCTATTTATGATGTTTTGATGTGAAGTACATATGATTTACATTCACATTTTCATATGTCATTCAAAAACAATGTCTCATTTTTTTTAATATTTAAAATATTGAATACATAAAAATATCATTCATATTAACCATAACATGAAATTCATTTGATTTTTGTAAGAATTATGAAAATTGGATTTTGTACAAAATTTGTACAAACCTGTGAAGCCGAGTAAGTTTATATTGTAGGAAGTCAAGGGCTTATGCCAAAAGGCAACCTATTTTCTATACCATTGAATGAAGAGCTACTTCTATGGCCATTAATGCAAGTCCAACTAATCTTTAAAAAAAAGGAAGAATCGTGGGCTATTAAACACAAATACCACATTTGGAAGGACTCTTTTACAACTGCATTGTTAAGTGGAATGTAAAAGCAAAAGAGGAATGTGAAAGAGAGGTGAGAAGGAAAAGATGGTGGCAAAATAAAAAATGATGTGGAGAGGAAATCTTAGTGGAGAAGAATTCATAGAAGGCTTTTGAAGAGGAAGGCACATGTTGCATTCCACTATAGTAAACAATTACAAGCCACATGTAGATTTGACAAAAAGAAATAATAGTTGAAAAGAGAGTAGTGTAAAAAACTTAGACATAGACAACTTTGTGAGTTTCTACCACCTCTGCTTGAGTGTGAAGGATCTAAGAAAGAAACTTCAATGTTAAGAAATAGCCATACCAAGAAGTGGTTTCAAGATATTTAAAAAGGAAAAACACATGTAGTGTCATCATGAATTATAAAAGAACCATTTACAAGTGTAGAAATTCTTGAATGCTAAGGAAGAAAAAGTATTTAGCCTTTCAAGAAGTAAAGCATCAATGTTTGGAGGCTCAAGTATTCTAATTCAAGTTGGTTTAAATTTTGTTGGTCTATATTGAGAACCTTTATAGCCTCCATACCAATATTTCATTGTAGTTCTATGGAATTGAGAATTCAACTTGTGCAAGGTACAAATTATTGAGATGAAGCACAACTTGGAAACTAGTAGTAACTTGTTACCATTGTTCCCAAGCACAAACATATGAAGGAATTGGAGAATCTTTTCACATTGGAAGATTTGAACATGACCAACTTTGTTAGATGCACGAATGGGATGATTTAAGCTTTGGAAAAATGAGAAGCACATTGGGTGGAGAAAATAGGTCTCACTCACATTCAATAGGTCAATTGGGCACAAATTGATTCAAAATTCATTGAAGAACTAATATGCAATATTCACATAATCAACCAGTACACTAAACTACAAGGTAGGCAAATCAACATGGGAATAGAAGGTGTTGTTGAAGTTTTAAAACTTCCTTGCATTGGATTATTATTAGGAACAAAGGAGGGTTACAACACTTCTATAGCTAGTTATTTCATAGGAGAAGAAAAAAACCATTACGTTCCTCGATCTGGTTACATGATAATTAAAGCAAATAGACCATTGAAGATTATGAGGTTATAGGCATTAATGGAAACCTTCATTTTGAGACAAGGCAACAAGTTTGAATTTGGAGCTCAACTTTGCACATGGAGTCTTCATAATAACAATCCAAGCAATAAATGAAGGTCCAATTAATTGGGTTGTTTAATATGTTCAAAAATTGCAAAACAAGATTCTAGCTATCCAAAGAGAGGCTTGAAAATTCAAAAATCACTTTGATAAGACTAACTTTAACCATAGTAGGGAAGTATTATTTATACAATTTTGTTAAGTAGGGAGTAGTAATTCCATGATAAAAAAGAAGGTGCATTGTGGTGGATGTCCATGTGGTAATGTTGGTGAGCCAAAAGAAGAATAAGGGAAAGGAAACACAGACTTATCTCAAATCCAAGAGGGGGATACCAATGTTGATCAAGATATTAATTAAGAACCAACATTAGAATCAACACAAGTAATTGGCAATGAGGTTGACCTTAAGCCAATTAATGCCGAAATTGAACAAGTGGGTCTTGAAGAAAAATCATTAAAATCAATGACAAAGAGGAACAAGAAGGAAGAAAAGACACAATACAAGTTGAAGTGCCAATGGAAGAGGCTTTAGTGAAGTTGCCTAAAGGAAGAGGAAGGGAAATGGAAGAGTTTTTAGTAAAACATTGAAACAAGGTCATATCGATGCTAAGACCAATTTGTGAGGAACTTGTAGAAATAAACACATAATCAAATTGTAGACATAGTCTTGCAGAACTAAGTGGTTGCATATTACAAGGACCATTATGGAAGTCATAATGGTTATTTTTCTTGGATTTGAGAAATGTTCTTGCATACAATTCTTAACTTTTGTTGAATATAACAAAAATGGACTCACTTATGTGAAGCTAACACATGAAGTATATAAACATAAAAAACCACACATCAAAATCATGAATGTTCAATTAGTAATGGACTTTATAATCTTGGCGAAACAAAGTGTCACAAACTATAAAATCTTGGATATGGACTTTTATTTCACAATGTGTTTATGCAATATATGTGAAACTTTGAGATATAAAATATTTGAAGTTTAGGACATTAAAGGTTCATTTAGTGAATAAAACATTTTCTTAGCTTTTGTGTTCCATAACATCAAATATGTAGCCCTTGAAATATTTCACAAAGTCCATAAAGGCAAAAAAAATGTTGATTTTCTTGAATTTTTTTTAAGGAAGGCCTTTTAAATGGGTTTTAACATGGTTGCCACAAAAAGTTTTTGGAAAAATCTGATTTTTTCGAATGAAAGTTGCATGGTCAATTTTAAACCAATTTTGAATACACTAGAAATGGACGTTCAAGAGGGACTTTGATTTGCTGGTTTTGGTCCACTTTAATATGCTTTCACCCATCCAAGGAGGTGATGAACAAACATTTTTGCCAACTTCAATGAAAGGAAGAAATTCAAAAGATGAACTAAAAGAGATTACAACATAATTTTTGGTACCAATAATAAGAACTTGTGTATAGGAATATTAGCAACAAGAAAAAAATATTTCGTAGATGAGGTATAACAAAGTACTCACTTGGGAGAATTGGAATGGAAAACCTCAAAATTTGTTACACTAGTTTGTTCCTTGAAGTATGAGCAAGAAGAGATTGCACTCAAGGCTGTAGAAAAAAAGGTTTTAAAATTTCAACATAATACTTCAAAGTGGGAAAAACATTATGAAAAGCTACAAAAACAATTAAGTCAATATTGACAAGGTCAAATGGACATGGAGAAACAAAATATCCAAGAGAATTGATTAGAATTTATTGCAAAGGCAGATATTATAATTTGATTCTAAAATTGTGAAATCAAAATGTTGAAGGAGGAAAAAAAATTGTTTTACCAAAAGTTAAAGGGATTTGAAGATATAAATTGCAAGATCATGATCATGATATTACATTCAATAAACTAGAAGGACTATAACATATTCATCATGCTTATAATGATGATTATAAGAAGATAATGGAAAAGGAAAAATGTTGCACAAGGAACTAAGGAATAAAAAAGCCAAAATAAAAACATGGAGAAGAATTTTGAGGTGTTACTAAACATCACAGAGTGGAAGAACACTAACATAGAAAACCAAGAAAAAATAATTCTTATGACTAATTAGTTGTTTAATTTCCAACAAATGTCATTTCAGTTTTTAAAAACATAGGCAAAAATGAAAAAATGACATTTCAATCATACTAAGGAGTACATCAATATGCTTGATGTAGTTCATGTTCGCATATAAGAGGTAGAAGGAGAAGATGAAGATACAAAAGATGAGGAGGATGTAGAAGGACTATAACAAGGGTCCAAAATGTTTAGACCAAAGGAAAAGAGGAGATAACATTGTTAAATAAGGATGAAGTGACCCTAATTGGCAAAATATTTAATAGGAAGGAAGTAATGGTAGGAGTTAGTAGAGAGAATGTTTGAATGTGATCAAAAGATGTAGCCACCTAAATGGAGGTGGATTGGATTGAGACAAAAAATAGGAAAAACATTTATGGAATGAAAGTTCCACAGGTCGAATCTCCAACATTTGGAAAACAAGTTGGTGTTAAGCCATGTTCGTGAACAAATAATGTCCATGTGATGATAGAAATGGAATATCTTCATCCTTTATTGCCAAATCTATAAGTGTATTACTTGATACATTGGCTTCAAGTTTTTTAAAAAGTTGATGTGGTCTTGACGCATTAAAGTGGTATCAAAAGTGGCACATTGTGGAGTCCATATATAGTTTTTATTTTTTTGGAATTCAAATATTTCGTGTTTTGGCAACATAAAATTGTCCATTTGAAAGTAGGAGGCAAGTGGAACACCTAAAACTTAAACTTACAAGTTTTTGAATTGTGACACATGTCTCGATTTGAGGGTGAAACACATTACACAATCCTTTTTTAGGTGTCACATTTGTATTTTTTCCTACACCTTTATGAAACTTAAATATAATACATTAATATTTTCATTGAAACATCAAGAAAGGGACTCACATATGTAATGCTAATAGAGTTGCAAATAAACACAATCAAAATCCTAAATATTTAGTGAGTAATGTACTTTTGAATCTTGGCAACAAATTTTGTCATGCCTTGTAAAATTCATGGATATGGACTTTTATCTTATAATGTGTTAGTTTATGTGTTTGAAACTTTGGGATATTAGATGAATTATATATAAGAAACTAAAGATCCGTTGAATGAATGGAATATAATTTTAATTTATTATGTTATGGACTTTTCAAAATCCCAAAAAATATTTTTTATATGTCTTATAACATCATGATTTGAAATTATAAATGGCAAAAAATGTTACTTTCAATATAATCTAAATGTTCATATTTTAAGCCAATTTTCAACTACATTGAAAAAAAGACTTTGAAAAAAGACTTTGATCCACCAAAATTTAGCCACCTTAGTGTGCTTTCACCCTTGATCAGCTAGGGGAAAAGTTTGAAGTAAATACATGGGTTTTTTCAATTTTTATAATTGGCCATTGTTATGTAAGGTAATAATATCCTTTTTTACAAAACAAAAAGCCTCAATTTTTCCATTTTAATAAATCATGGACTTTATATACTATTGGCAATATTACGGAATCTTGATAAATTAAAATATTAAACTTACTAGTAAGCCTTTATTTTAACATTACAATACCTTCACAATCATACTAGGGAAAAAAAACATTTTACATTTTTTTATTATGTAATATAAGTCCATGAATGTTTTTTATGGGCAATGACAAAAAGATGTTACATTGTTTAAAAAGTCCACCTTGTAATGAAATGATGGCATTTTATTTTCAAATTTTCAAATTTGATTCTAGAAATGTTATAGATTAATTAAATGAATCTTTTCTATTATTTTCAATCATATCCCAACACATATTGTACCAAACTTAAGGGTACCCGCCTTAAAAGTGCCCTTGTGACACCAAAAAATGGACACCTTAACATGCCAAGACCTTGATGATTGGAGCAAAAAAACAGTTAATAGCTATGTGGAACATCGATGACTTAGAGTGGAGGGAGTATTTGGCAAATAACATCATTTGTTATTATATCCAATATTACAAACCCCATGGCTATGTGATAATGGAGTTCACTATGGGGTGCTTACGTGCATATGCTTTACGTTATTATTATAGGCGAAAAATTGAGTATAGAAGCTCTTACCATTGCCATCAAACTGCATGCATTAGAAGACCAACTTTCGCCATGATTCCAATGAGCAAGATTCTAGACCATGTCATTAACAAAACATATGAGAAATCAATAGATCAATTGGAAAAAAACCATTGAATGTTGCCAAGAGTTGGCACAACTCCATGATATGGGAATGAATGTTATGGAAGGCATACATTGGAGGACAAATGATGGGTACACCAAAATGTAGGTTGAAGATTCACATCTTGGGTCTTATCCTCTATTGTTGCAAACCACCATTGCACAAACACAACACTTGGTGAAAAAATGAAGTGACTTCGGATTGGTAAGATCCAACATTGTTAGTAATGCTTGCCACATCCATTAAAGATTGTCCAAGTAAAGAAATACATGCAAAGAAAACCTATTGTTATGACAAAAGAAGGCACCATAGAATCTCTTGATAGCAAAATTGATGAGTTTGTCATGTTAATTCAAGCCTCAAATGTAGAAGATTTATTTGATGTGTGGAAATGCTACATTAGTTAAGAGGGAGATAATGTAATGAAAAGAAATAAGAGAAGGTGACAAACCCACTAGGTTACTAACATAATAATAGGCAAGTTGATTGAAAAGGGAAAATTGATTTGTAAAGATAGAGCAAAAGGACAAAACAATAGTTAGTTATGCAAATCAATTAGTCAAGATGACAAGCAGTAGAATAGTTATGCCACAAAGCAATTAGATGATTACAACCATCTTATAGGTGATTTCAAATAGAATTGGAAGAAGTAAAATGTTGTTTATGCATGAAATGGGCAATGGAATGTGTGTGAGTATGTGAAGAGGTCTAATGCAAGAATTGACTTCATAAAATAGGGAAGAGTAAGATTTTTACACTAAGAGCAAAATGTAAGGAAGAAAAAAGGAATGTATCATAGGAATCATGCCTTAGATCTTTATTGTTTGTTCCAAGTCTATTTTTTCTTTTTAAGTAAACAATGGATTATAAACATGTTTTAATTAGTATGTTTCCTAGTATTCATGCTAATAAGGTACGATAAGAACCCAACATCAATACAAAATATATTAATGAAATTTAACAACCTAGTAATCAGATTGTTAACAAAGATTAACAAGTTAAAGCCAATTCTACAAGCAACTATACACCCTAGACAATATTCCCTCATTGGATTCAACTATATTTAACCTATTTGATTCAACTATATGGTATGTGGTATTCACCAAACTTGTGAACTACCATTATAGCTAGGATAAAATTCTAATGCCATGAAAAGAATCAAGGAAATTCATGTGTATTATTGACTAAAAAACAAGCTATAGAAGTTCAAAATAAACACATCTTTTCCCACCTATAGACTATTGTGTAATAAAAATTTCTAATGTTAACAACTATATATGTTAATTAAGATAAAAGAAAAACTAAATGGAAGATTAGTAATCTTATCATTTAAGGACCCATTTATTATTATGGTTCCCCCAAAAAAAAGATTCCATGGGACTTTTTAAAGGCTATTTTTTATAAACAACATTTACAAGGAACAAATTTAAGTGAGAAAAAATTGAATAGTCCAAAATAAGATAATTCATGTGGCGGTGGTGATTTTTCACATGCATACATAATTGTTCACTAATATTTTGGTTTACAAGCAAAAACATAAAAATTAATTTTAAAAATCAATTAAACATGTTCTTTTGCATGATTATTTTTTACACATGTGACTTGCATCTAGAGCTAGCTTTTTTGAATGTAATGAATATAAACAACTAGCCAAATGATTCTAAAAATGAACCATTTCCCTTATAACCATTTGCTTCAAAATTCCAAGACTTCGAAATTTTCATATGATTTATTTTTTCATCAAGTTGACCTAATGAATATGTAGTTGCATCAAAGGAAACATCTTTTTTTTGTACAAAAGTTTGAAGTCAAATACATTATTTAATGCATTCCTTTATAAAAAAATTGTAACATGAACAACTAATCATAAATCAATAAAGGACTTAAAAAACTTTGCACACAACATCCAATAATTATTTATTTTAAAAAAAAACTTGCTTTCCCAATTCCTTAATCATAGGAACCCAAGAATACATCATATTTGTGAGATACTAAATCGTTTGAAAATCTAAAATTATTTTCTGCAATCCTTTTTCAATTAGAAATTCCTTTTTGGAGCCCTAGTTATGACATTCGTCATTTTGCATTTTAAAATTCATGAATTTACGTGGTAAAGCACCTTGTCAAAACATTCGGCATACATTCGTGAAACATTCGCGCGCGGCAACAGCCTGTGCTGAACGGTAACGGTTAACGGTAACGGTAACGGTACTCTGGCCGAGTCTTTCACGAAGTGGTCACACACTGACGACGAGCAGCGATGGAGTTCCTCTAAAGGTTTTGGAGGGAAGTGGCGGACTCTGAGCGTTGTAGCTCTGACAGTGCAACTCTGAGGAAAACTGTAGTAGAGCAGACATGGAGCATGCGCAGGGAGCCAGAAAAGGTCTGAGAGAGAGAGAGTCTATACTATTCGATCGTCATTCTTTTCCTACTCTGTTTTTCTCTACAATAATTCTAGTCTTAAACTCATTTGGATTTCCATGTGTCTAGTTTTTTATATTTTTCATGTTGTTTTTTAGAGTCGTTTGTTCTTGTAACTGTGTGTCTGATAGAGGCTAATCTTGCTGTGTTTTCTAGGGGACGCTTTTTGAGCTGATTACTACGATCTTTCCTCCTTTTTCTTGTTGCTTCGTTCACATACGTAGTACAACTTTGATATGCGGTTTATAGTTTGCGACCATCAATCTGCAGCGCGGTAGTCAATTACTTTGTCAAAGATTGTAGGCTGGTCGAAATTGTGACGCCTTGCGAGAGAGAGAGGCAAATCTCTCTGGTGGTGTTGGTTTCGTCGTCTTGGTTGCTCGGCGGTCGACACTGTCGCTCGGAGACCTGGAAAACCCGCAGCGACGACACAATTGCGAAAAACACAGGCCTAT
>Ga0209208_10005488_pt1 | contig 17677 bp, 11 predicted proteins | sample S1TSphfallax_3_FD_187694 | JGI IMG/M metagenome (GOLD analysis project Ga0209208, IMG submission 187694) | Host-associated microbial communities from peat moss isolated from Minnesota, USA - S1T2_Fd - Sphagnum fallax MG (SPAdes) (version 2) | ecosystem: Host-associated > Plants > Peat moss >... | reverse complement strand
GGTCCCTCTACCCTATTTGCAATTTCATCGGTAAATGGCGACAAAATGGCAGGCCAAAATGGGGTCTTTCTGCCCCCATTTTGCAATCTCGTCGGTAAATGGCGACATAATGGCAGTCAAAATGGGGTCTGTTTGCCCCCATTTTGCAAATTCGTCGGTAAGTTGCGACAGTTTGGCATCTGGAAGGGCCCATTTGATTTAGTGGGTGGATGTCACAAGAGATTCTCTGTGAACCTCCTTCTTCTTCTTCGTTACAAGCAGTGCATGAAAAGCGCGGTAATCGACTGACTCCTCCGCCTCGCCAATAACGTGTTCTTAATTTCGTGTTCAAAGATGCGAACAGAGGATTCTTAGATCAACATTCTTGTCTGGATAAATTAGGGCCAGGCTCGAGCTCTTTCACTAACAACAGCAATATGAAGATTAAATCTCCCCCAAGCACACACACATCGTCTCAAGACCTGGCTCTACCTCGATATCGGCAGTAGCAACCGCGTGATTTCCGATACAGAGGCAGGAGAGGTAGTTTGGGACTCTCTTGTTCTTTTAAAGGGTTCTGTTACCAACCCCATTTGTTCAAAGTAGCGTTGGAAGGTCGTCCGGCAGAGGAGAGGATACTTGTCTGGGAAGTGAGTTGACAAAGAACAGAAGGAAGTCCGCAGCATCAGAAACGAGATTTGTCAGGTACTGCAGATAAGGGGTTTTACAGTGCTCGGTTTGGGGGTGGGGGGGATGCGATGTTGTTGTTTTTTCCTCAATGGGATCGAATGTTGTCAAGATCTTGCAACCCCAGCGGTGACATCTGATCAGCCCCACTCGGCCAAGTCGAAACGTCTATTAGTTCCCGGTTTTTTCTTTTCCCCTTCTGTTTCTTGAGTTCTGTTGACAGGGCCATAGAGCTTACAGTTTTCGAGAACTTTGATTTCGAGCTTGCATCAAATGAGACTTCCTGAACTAACACATCTGAAGAACGTTGCTGCTTGTGACTCAGGTGGAAGCAGTGCAAGATGGTTGGAACAGAAATTGTCAATTTTACTTCCGCCAAGGTGCAGGTGCAAGAAGGTACACAAGGTGTCATAAATTTCACACACTTGCCACATGTTGAGCCAACAAAAGTTCACAAGGTTTCAGTTGACCCAAATGCAACATACAAAGTCTACACGATTGGCCCTGTGAGTTGGCAGCAAAAGGTGGAGATAAGCTCAGATTACTGCAGCGACAACCAGATTGTATACGTGAGGGGGTCCAAAACCGGTGACAAACTGTTCAAAGACCCTGTACCCAGATCAGCCAAAATGGTGGAGAAATCGATCCACAACAAAGCTGCCAAAACAACTGTGCTAAGGGAGGAGGTCACAATAGGGGACGAAGTTGCTTCATCAAAGGTTGGAGAGGTGAAATCAGGAGGAAATAAGAAGTGGAAAGTGGACCCTAGAGTTGATCATCGCAGATATTTTGTGGAATTGGAGAAACCAGAACCTGGGATAACCAAAGTTGAGATTCCAAAAGCAGATTTCAATGACAAAAAGAAAATTGTGGTTACCCTGTAACCAAAAGAAGAGGGAAGATTGAAAGAACAAGCCCAATGGCATATAGAAGCATCTAACAGAGTCAGACTCTTTGGAATCCTACAACTAATCCCTTTACTTGATTTGTGAATACCACAGTCAAGGAAATATTGTACTAATGTCTACTTATTTTGACAGAACCCACTTCTGTACATAAATTCTGCTACAACTATGTGTATCTTCATCACATAGTTCCTTATTGGTAATGTACGGCTAGCTGCCAAGCAACAATTTATACCACTAAAATTCCAGAATCTATTTGAGGTATGGCTTAGAGGTCAGAAACTTTCAAGGTTCACTCCGTCCATATGAGCTGCTAACCTTTTTCTCACTAAATGCAACAATGCAAAATAACTCTAAATCTCTCATATGAAAACCTAAACCTTGCATGATCTTGGATTCAAATGTTCTAAACGTGTTTTTGAACAACAGATGCTAGGTTCACTTATAACCACTCAAGAAGACAGACTTTGATGCAAGAACATATTATAGATTTTTCTCTTCAAGCTTTCCCCACTCTTGACCTTGTTTCTCTCATTCTGCCCAACCTAAGGACACCCTTTGAGGTTTCTGGCAGTTGTTCTACAACATAGATTCAAGGTGCTGCAACAAAAAAATTCCCCCTTCCTAGATGCATTTTGACTTGTATATGCCACTCAATTCTACAGCTTGGACCCATGTTTTCTTCATCATCCCTTAGCATCAACCCCTCATCTCTATTCTTACTTTGAATTACACTACTACTATGTTAACTCATTGGCACAATGAAATTCATCAACAACCAGCCCAATAATCTGAACAAGAAGAAAAATACCAAAAAGAACTTGGCACCTTACTCCTCCATTCTCCCTCTTATATTACCTTCCACCATCAATTACGCAAACCTTTCTTCAATGCAGTCGTTCCCTCCACCATCCATCGCTTGGCGCAACTCCTATTCTCCATAACACACAAACAAACAAAGTTGCCTACGCATACATTCCTTGTAATAGTGATGGACATATTCTTGTCGCAAACATGCAAAAAGTTGATGACTAATGAAAACAATAAAATAGGTCCACCTTGAACACTTAAGTGTTATAGTTGTAGCTCAATTGCACTAATGAACAACTAAAAGATTTAACCCATATGTTTTGTCTTCAAATCCCATGTTACAAACTATATAAAAAAGACTTGTTTTTTTATGTTCTTAGAAAATACATGTGCCATTTTGGGATAAGTTTAAAAAGTTTAATCCAAAAGCAAAAAAAATAAAAAAATAAAATTCATTGTTATTCTTTAGTGCACTTAGTATTGTGTTTTCCTACTTACTTTTCTACCTAGGTAGGTAGGTAGGTAGGTCCTAGGTAAATACATAGGTATGTAGGTTTTTAAACCTATTAACCTACCTACCTAGCTACTAAAATAAATATTTATATTTATATTTTCCAAAATACAATTAATATGCCATGTGGAATTTTTTTTATCATGCCACATGTAACAATATTAGACCACCATTAACAATCATAATGGACGATGGAGATCAATATTTCAAAAAACAAAATGTCCAAAAATCTTCATAATGCCACATGCTAGATTTTAATAGATGGATGACAATTAATGACATCAACATGACATCACGGGTGTAATTATAATGAAATTGAATAGTAGTTTAAGATGAATTGTTTTGATTGAGCTACAATTGAATTGCAATTAGTTGCACCATATATACAATGAATTGCAACTTTGCAACTCATGCAACTTGTCCATTAGCACTCACAACATATAAATATAATGAAGTTTTTTTTGCATCTCATAAATTGAATTGCAAGGCCAACTACAAAACACCCTTTTTTTCATAGTGATTCAATTTAAGGGCTATGTGCATTTGGAGCATCCATGACTTTCCAGCCTATGGGCTATTTACGGGATGTGTTACCAAAGGTTTTATAGGATGCCCACCTTGTGGCCCAACTACAAAATCACAATATTCATATTGGTGGGCTTGAAGTCTTTCAATGGGGAAATGGAAAATAGGGTGGTGCATGTGTGAGTAACTACATTAGACACCATGAAATGGGGCAAGGAATGGGAAGTGTGGTTACAAGGTCCATGGAATGGATCTAGTTCAAAACATGATCATTTACACAAACATGGCATCAAGTGACATTCCATCATGTTTAAACTCCCATATTGGGAAGTAAGTCTATTTCAACCAAACCATCGAATCATAATTAGTTTTGTGCTATTTACTTGCTTACATTAACATGACACAATAATTAGTAAAGTAGGTTAAGGTTTGATTTATAAAAAACATTAATTTCATTTAATTGTTTGTTGGTTAGGGTTTGCTCATTCACAACACACTAGACGTGATGCACTGTGAAAAAAACATTTGTGAAATTGTATGAAAACCCTATATGGGACAAAAGATATAATAGTAGTTTGGGAAGACTTGAAGGAATGAAATGTCTAGCCACATTTGTGGCTATAAGCTGGTGTTGTGGATTGTGGTTTCATTAAATTGACAACATCATATGTGTTGATAAATGAGAAAAAGGAAATGTTTATTTAAATTATTGAGACTTTGAAGACACCTACACATTATGTCTTTTCACTCAAGAAGATAATCAAGGACCAATATTTAAAAGGCATGAAATCACATGACTACCACATTATGATGTAGGAATCTTGCCTTTATGCATGTGGCATCTTATGACTAAGGAATGTAGTGTTACAACCTTAGCTTTGGGCTCGCGACCAAAACAAGGGCTTGTGAAGGTGTGAGCCAAGAGTGAAGCATGGGAGTCACATTTCATGTTCCTAGGACTGTGGGAGAGTGTGAAGGAATGAACCTCCACATTCCCAAGTGAGCTCCCACTTTGGAAGTTAGAGTCTCGATGGACTCTTGAATCTTCAGAGAGTAATTGCAGGGGTCAAAACTCATTCGATTGAAGAGTTATTTATATCATTGGAAAGCTCTTGGAACTTAAATGTTTAAAATGGGCTCGCATGACCCATTTGGGTACTTAAAACACAAGTTATGGCCAAAAGAAGGGCTAGGAGTCAAATTGTAAATTTGACTTCCGACCACTAAAGTCGGGAATTGCCCCTATTTCCTTGTGTGTAGGTGGTGTGCCACATACTGTTCCCAACAAGGGGTACACGTTTGCTTTAGACCTCACTTCAATTGGAGGTTTGAACACAAAGTTATGTGGCCTCCAAAGTTGCAGGAATCCCAATTTTGGGAATTTCAGGACTCCCACTTAGGAGTCCTAGGACAAAATGACATTTGGGTGCTTGGCCCCATGGCCAAGCACAAAGAATACTATAAGGGGGAAGGTCGTGGCTTCCCCCAAGTCTAGGCCATGGTGAGTCTTGTGAATTCGTGTTTGCCCATGGTTCATTCGTGCACCAAAGGTGTTCTAGTTACACACTAACTAACTTGTTGTTTGGTTTGTGAGGTCTGTGTAAATAATTGATTGGCTTGTCAATATTCCTAGTCCCCATTTCAAAGCTCCAACACGCCCTTCTACCTTCGAAGTGTTGTGGGCCAAGGAATGCGCCCCAATTCCTTCTCCTTCCGTTGTCGTCACCTTTGGACTCGCAGTTGAGTCCATCAAGGAGCTTGGGGGTGCGTCATGCAGGATGGGAATTATTTGCTTGTGTTGGGTTTTCAAAAGGCCGTGTGCCAAGGTTGTGGATTTGACAGTGATGGGGAACTTGAAAAAGGAAGTGGCAACCACCTTAGCCTTGTTAGAACGAGAATTCGTTCCTTCATTTTTTGATGTCATGACACATTTGTTAATTCATTTAGTTAAAGAGCTAGAATTATGCTGTTCAGTCCAAACTTGGTGGATGTATCCTATTGAAAGGTATTTGAAAACCTTGAAAAGATATGTGGGAAATAGAGCAAAACTTGAAGGAAATATGACAAAAAGATACGCAATAAAGGAAGCGGTCGACTTTTGCACTAAATATCTTGTGGATTTTACAGCCACAAGATGTAGGGTGTGGGATGACAAAGAAGACCCCTCCATGTTTGATGAGGTGTTGGAAGGTGGTGGCCATCCATGAATTATGATTGTATACCTTCAAAACATGGCCCATTCTTTTGTGCTTCAAAATGTGGGACTAATGGTTACATGGCATGAGTAATGTATTCTTTGCTTTTAATCATCTTAATAATGAAGTTGCATAATTTTTTAAAGAATATGTGTTAGATAGGTCACACCATTCAATTTATCAAGAATTGTTGTTATTGTTGTAGGTTACAACCACTTGTTGCACTACTACAAAATGTGGGTGTAGTTCAATAGTCCCTGTTCACTAGACTAGTGAATTCACTGCTTCTTCACTAGTCCCCATTCACTACATCCAATGAAATCATTCAAAATCCAATGAAATCATTTGGTTTACAAGGACACTTTTTGTTGTAGTGTTGTTTCACAATTTTGTATTGGGAATATGAATCTTTAGAAATTTTGAAGAGTTGTAAGGTTAACTAAGTGTTATATGTAGGAAGTATTCTACAACAATTAAAATTTGGGATAAAAAAAGGATAATATTTTTTCTACTTCAAGGTTGGTCTTGGGCAAGGAATCTTGTGTTCCCAAATGACCTTGCTCCATTGCCCCCCTTTGCAACATGGAAAAGGGCTTGCATTATAGTGGCTTTCAATGATGAGGACACAATTGACAAAGACATAATGCATATGTCCATGCTTCCAACATTGGAAGCCATGTCATATTGAACCATGTATGTTTATGGCAACCACATTTGTGTTGTAAATGTGGAAGAACATCTAACAACAAGTGATTATGGTGTAATGGTAACTTTTGAACAAGAATGCATATTGGGTCCAAATGATCAAAAACCAATTCTTACAAAATTGGAATATGTTGGTTGGGTTGAAGAGATACTATAACTAAATTATGGGGTGTTCAACATAGTTGTCTTGTTGTGCAACTGGGTGAAAACAAACTACGTTAGGAGTAGCGCAACAATTAAATGAGATGAATATGGTTTCACACTTGTGAATTTTTCATCCCTTATTCCCATTTTAGACTAGTCATTTGCTTTCCCCCTACATATAGAGGAAGTTTTTTTTTCTAGTGACCCAAAAAAAAAGGTGGAAGGTAGTACTATAGAAAGATCCCTCAACGCGGATGAGCTCAAAGAAGCCAAAATTGATGTCAAAACGTCAATTTTTATACAATTCTTGTTACATTTGTCTGTGTGATACCATTTTAATGGTATGTGAGTCATGGAAAGTTGTGCTTATTGAATAATATGGATATTGAAAAATCTAAAATGAATTAAACAAAATTCCAATATCAAAGTTTTGTTTGAATAATAGATGTTTAATAATTTCATTCAATCACATTGCTTTCATAAAAGGAATTTTAATTTTCATAATACAATTTATTTCATCCTCAAAAAATTTATAGTAATAGGATACTATTAGACACATCTAAAAAACACTAAAATTTTCATATCTTTTTTATTTCGTGTTTATAAAAAATTAAGGTTTAAAAAACGTTCATGAGTTTATTTCGACATGTAAATGTGATGCAATGTATATGTAGTTAAAACAAAATTTGTAGCTTATAATTAAAAAAATCAAACTTGAAAGTGCTAACATGTTTTGGTATGATTTGAAATTATGACAAATTTTCAAGATGAAACACAAAATTTGGAAAATTTTGTGCACTTTCAAAAATTTCTATTTCTCCAAATTTGATTATAAAATAAAATAAAATATTGGGGCAACTATAAATACAATATATAAAAAGTTTCAAAACATTTCATTTGAAAATTCCTCTTTAGGAAAACATGTGTTTTGGGAAAAAGGACCCCAAAAAGGACAATGGTCGTAAATGCAAAGTAAACACATTGGCTTGTGATATGTCATTTGGACCCCCCTTGTGGGAAATGGATAACTGAAACTGTTCAAATTGACCCTATGGAATTTGATATGTTTCAACTTGATAACATTAATATTTACACATGTTTACAAGTTCATGTTTCTATTGAAGAGTCCATTCAACTTGCCACAACTATAGGCAATTCTACTATCGCATCATTAGATTTAATTTTTGTTGTTCATGAAGGGGAAGATGATGGAGTAAATAATGCAGAGGAATATGCAACAAGTTGTGATAGTGATGGTTAATTAATTATAACATAAAGGATGGTCGATTATTGTTGGACCATCCTTGCCATTTAATTTAATTTGGAGCTAGACATTTATATGTTCAATTTATGAAATTTGGACATTGGTGCATAAGTAATCAAAGTTCAAAAAACCATTTTAGTCTAAAATTTCAGTTTTAATCTTCCATTTTCTCACTTTTCATATGCATTTTGTTATTTTTCCATTGTTTCTTTTTATTTCTATTTTACTACAAATGATCAAAAACATAAATCGAATGTTTGATAATTCAATGGTCTTTTCATTTTTTCCAACAATTTGTTATTTAAAAACTTAAATAATCTTTTTTCAATTTTTATATTACCAGCTCATTAAAAAGTTGCATTATAATCACATTTAGTCAACCTATAATGACTAATTTCAATCATCATAGTCATCTTAGTCAAATTAAATGAATCCACGTACGTGCCACACATGCCACATGTGTACCCAATTGTTTGATGTGACTAAGGTGATAGTTTGTTTTAGTCACAACATACATACTTACTTTTCATGTTAGTCAAATCAGACATTATTAATCAAACTAGACATATTACATTGCGATAAATAACTATGTAGTCATTTTAGTCACAATATCAGTACCAAAAAAACCCATGTTTTATAGTAGTGACAACAAATATGGCTATGGTATCAAAGCTTTTCTAGAAATCAAAATGTTCTTCTTTCATACTTCATCAAAACTCAATGTTTTACAATGATTACCTACTCCTCTTCTTCAAAGATATTCATAAAGAAAATAGTCTTATGTTCTATTCAAATTCAAATAGTGATAAAAATTATGTAATTTATCTAATAATTCTTTAAATAGTAACTAGGTAAGTACAAATATATTAATTAATTATTACCATGAATAACTACTCCCTTAACAATAGGAAACAAATACATTCTTATAGCCATAGTTTATGCTACCAAGCGGGTGGAAGCAAGAGCATTGAGAATTAATATTGTAGCAATAATAACAAATATTTTTGTATGATGTGAATCATATCGACACAACCATGTGCGGTAGTCTCAATTTTAAAGAATTGCATTAGGGATATTCAGGTGTGGTAAGGCTATTGAGGGTTTTTAACAACTTCATGTTAAAATAAGGAATGATGAGTGCGCATGGTTGTGTGGGGGGTTGATTTCTTTTTTTTCGAAATTCGACATTGGATGAATAAGGTGTAAGGTTAATTCTTTTCTTCAATAAAAAACTAGTAATCATAGTCTTAGAACCTCAATTGTGTGATTAGAAGGTTGAGGTTAGAAGCAAACATTAAAATTCGTAATGTTTAGCAAAACATTAGTCGTGTTTTGGTATTTAATGGGTAGTCATGTAAGCAAGGATGTTTGAGATTCGTGAAGCATTTAAAGGGGTGTCAATGAAAGGTCTAATGGAAATAAAACAATATTTGAACATTATAAACATAAAATTAACAACATAATGATTAAAATAAATAGTGTGATAGGGTGGCAATGGCAACATGGATTTCATGATGAATGAAACTTTTATTCAAGTTATGGATAAGTTCAACAAGGAGCTATAATTACATGTTGAGTCCTTGGCTATGCCATAGTGATAATTCATAACTGTAAGAAATCTAAGATGTGTCAAACAGTGTGAATTAAGTAATCCACCTTACTATTAAGAGGCAGTCGATGAATCAAACCACATAACCAACGATAGTGTCTAACGCCAAGAATTGAAAACCATGCAAAGATGGAGGTGTCTTCAATTTTGTAAAAACTTTCACACACAATTTAAGGTTCATCACCAAACCAAGGTCAACTTGCAACAAAATCACCAAGGTACAAGAGTTCAGACAAATGTGATAATACCAAGTTTGCGGGTGGTTCAACTTCGAGATGAGGGCACACCTTTCACAGTTTTGGGATCTTCATCACAAGGATGTTACATCGATGTCAAATCTAGGGATGATTCTAGAAGCAGTTCTTCATTCACTTGTGTAGTTTAAGGCATGTAAGAAGTGGTCATGCACGATGCCATGAATTCAAGGAAAGGAAAAAAAATCAAAATCAAAATCAATTTGATGATGAATGTGTGGAAAACTTGGTACATCAAGATGCATGGTTGTAATTTATAGGTCAAGGAAAAAGGACATGCATAAAGTAATAGTCTAGAACCAGGGTAAAATAAAACCTTTAAACTAATGGGAAAAAAAGGTTTAATTGTAAGGGAGGAAAGTGAGAAGAAACGAAAAGGATGTTTTTCCTTCTCCTTTCAAATACCACCAAACATTAGAACTTTTCAAAAACTACCAAACATTGCAACCCACCAAACATTGGAACCTTCCATAGGCCATGAAGTTGGGGTTTTCTTTCACCTCCTTCCTTCCTTTTATTTGAACGGCAAATTTGGATCATTTGGGGCTCTATTTTTCGGACATAACATTCGATTTGAATCTTGGGAAAACTTGTTCTTACAACTTTCCTTAAGAGGAGAAGAATGATTAGTCTTAGTAGATGGTGGAAAAAAAGAATAATAAATTAAATGATAATGATACTTTTGAAAGAATAGAAGTGAGTAAGGATAGTTTTGGGAGCTTGAAATCTTAAAGAAATTTCACAAGACCTCTCAAGTTTTGTAGCACAATGTTTTACTGATTTGGGTGCAGAACTTGGAATTTGGTAGGTAGATGTGCCTTGTAGTTAACTTTCGAATGAATTAAGGCAAGTTAAATTTGGATAACTTATGTGATAGGAACTATATTTTAAGTGATTAGAGGTCTGTTACCAAGTTGAATTTTTTACCTTTGTGAAAACTTCTGGGGTTTTATAGCACAACATTTTATTAATTTGGGTGCAAACCTTGGAATTTAGTAAGCAAATGCGCCTTGGAGCTAACTTTCTAATGAACTAAGGCAAATTAGATTTCGATAACATATGTGATAGGAGCAATATTTTAAATGATTAGAGGTCTATTACCAAGTTGAGCATGGTGTCGAGTCCTTAAAAGTTGGTTTAAGTGGGTGACAATTTAACATAAAATTCTAGGATTTTGAATATTTGAACTTACAAAATATATCTATCAATTTTAAATCATAAATGATGCATAGGAGGCAAACTATTTGGTTTCAATTATAAACGCAACTTAACATTTATAGATACATTTTGCATTTTTTCTTCACCGATAACATATGTACTTCCAAGTATAATCACTTCATAGAACCGAGAGTAGAAGGATATAAAGTTGCTTCACATATGAATGCATATTAACTAGGTTTGGATGTCCTTTGACTATAGTCACATATCGGGGAGTTCATTTCATTAATGATGTCATTAAGTATTTGAGAAATCATGTTCTGTTGAAACACATGACTTCTACAACCTATTATTTTCAAGGGAATGGGTAGGTTGAATCTATTAACAAAGTACTTGGGACACTCTTAACCAAGTTAGTTAGTGAGAATATAATAAATTGGGATGAACATTTGTCAAACAATGTTATTTTCAAACAAAATTGTATACAAAGTAACAATAGGGTATACACCATATTAATTAGTGTATGGATTACATCCTTTGATGCCTACGGAATACATAGTGCTAGTTATTGGTGGAAATCAAACAAATAATACTTTAGCAAGAGTTTTAACTGCAAAATTTTAGAATTGGATAAATTGTAGGAGGCTAGGATGTAAGCTTTAAAAACTACTGGTATTTAGCAATGGAATATAACATTATGGAGTCAACAAAAGAATCCAGAAAAATAGTTCAATTTTAGTGATTATGTTCTATCATTTCTAAAGGCAAATAAGTCACACCTAAGGGAGTATACTAATAAATGGTTTGGACCATACATAATATAGTATGTGTTGCCAAATAACAATATGTTATTAGTGACATTGGGAGTTGGAGACTAATCCTATGTTGGTTAATGTGAATAAACTCAAGCCATATAAATACATGGAATCTAAAGTTTGGAAACAAAAATAACAAATGCCAGTGTATTGGGAAGAAAGTGCATGTGGACTTCAAGAGGATGATTTTGCCACAAAGGTGGAAAATGTATACAATGTAACACAGAAACCACATATGCAAGGTAATGAAAGAACAAATGGAAGATCCTCAGGTCAATAAATTATTGATTTTGAAATTATAGATGATGAACAAAACCTTAAGTAATAATTATAGAAGTGAGGGCAATGGGATACACAAAATTTGAAGTTGGTATATAAAGGGAATTAGCTGAATCAATAGACATATTCACTTAATCATCAAATGTATTTGCACAATCATCAAATTTGTTGGTATAGTTAGTATAAATATTGGTACAATTAGCGTATGTATTGTAATAATTAATAAATGAATTGACATTGTTAGTAGGTGAATTAACACAATTAGCAGGTACAAGGTGAACAAGGTGGAGTCATTACAATTAATGTGGGAAGATTAAGGATGTGGAATAATTAGGAGATGAAATTTGAGGTGTTCATTCATAATGATGATGTGAAGTGCTTCCACATGGGTATACAAAGGACAAAAAAAGTGGTTGTGATGGACCGTAATAATTTTGAGGACGAGGCATTAATTAAAAGATGGTGGGTAAGCCAAAAAATGAATGAGATGAGTGGGAAGCTTAAGGATGAAAATAAACGAAGTAACCATTGAAAGTTGTTTTCATTTGTTACTATAAGTTGTGAACGTTTTTGAAGTTTTGGAGTTCACATAAGCTTGAATGTGGAGAGTGCAATTAAAAATTTGCATAAAAAAAGCGAAGGAGAAGGAAGCACAAAAGAGTGAACACAAATGGAAACATGAGGAAGAAACAAAACTATTGAGAAACAAAGAAGCAGAAGAACCAAGCGTGATGGAGTGTTGAATATTCAATCGTTGGCTATAAGGTCACTACCACATTCACCATCATCTTTAGAATGTGAATAAGGAAAAATGTATAATGAGAAGATGCAATTTGTGCAACTGATAATATATGATATACATAGAACTGGAACATTTGTAGTTGAGTTTTTGCATAAACGCAAAAGAAGTTGGAGTGCAAGTGAGCAAGCAGGACTAGGAGCTACATTAGTGAATCCGGTGTTCATTGAAGAATCAAAGGAAGAAAAAACATGGAGTAGTAATTTGTGGAGGCATAAGAAGCATAGAAGGATGTAGTGGAGGAGGACGTTGTTGAGGCAGGAGTGCAGCCATCCATAAAAGTGTAGATGTAAACAGAATTACAACCACGAGCGATGTAGATCGATATGAATGTGCCAGGGGCTATAGAAATGAGAAGACACATAACCATCATGGACAAAGCCACACTTATAGATAAAAGTATTTGCATTTTAGATCCTAATTAATTTATGTGGATATAGATGAAATAGAACTAAGATAAACATTTTGAGAGGATGGAGAATTATAAGGACATTAATGAAGAGGAAGAATGGGCTTCTGAAGTAGGACTTGTTATTTATTTTTTTATGAACTCGGAAACATCAATGCTAGATATCATGTTGGAATTTATAAACACATTTGTTATCGAGGGCATAGATCATATCTACTTTGGGTATTAGGACAAGGTGTATGTCATTAGCAAACAACTGATTGTGGATGTCTTTGGAGTCTATGCATAAGGGTATATGGGAGACTCGAAAGGGCAGGTCAATAAGTTAGTAGCATTACATGCATTATAGAATAATAAAACTACACCCACAAATTATGTAGCAAATTAGTGGAATGCAAGCACTATGGGTTTGCCATACTCTATTATATATCCTACAATCAAATCTATGATTTATCAAAAAGAGAAGGTGATGTATTTTAACAATAAGAATACCATCACATTGATGAGAGCAAAAAAAGGGAAGAAGGTGGAATGAGGCGTAGATTATATACAATAGTTTATGTAGTGAGCTAGATTAGTGGTATAAGTATGTCAAGGAAAATAAGGGGGATAAGAAGGACACCTATCAATCTGCCTTGATATTGGCAAAAAAAATTAAATATATATTTGTTCACCATTAGGAAAATCCACAAAAACCACATGCCAAGGTCAAGAGAACTAAAGAGGAGATGCAAACAACATTAGAATATAGAAGGAAGGTTGCAACGAAATTTCCAAGAAATGGTCTTAAAAGGAAGAACAAAGTTGAGGAAGGTGGATCTTCAAGATCAAGAGTTAAGAAGGAACATGAGAGCACATAAGCATAAGCAAAAAAAATGATGAGGGGGAGAGTGGCACCATCTATAATGCCAACATTAGTACATGTAGTGCCAATAGTGGTATAGGCAGGTAGGCAAACTTTAGAGGTACCGCATATGACATCTCCATAGGAGAGACAATTGAGGGAACAAAAAGAAAAAGTTAAGAGGGAGCATGACTCAAGGTTTCCAAAGAGTGAAGAACATTTGTAGATGGATGGGGATGCATATGAAGACTAAATTAACACCACTAGAAGTCCATAACATTTCTAGCATTTACAACATCATTTGCAACAACACCACAACAACAACAACAACAACATATACAAGAAGGCCTAAAGGCTATTGGATTACAAACAAAGAGAATGGAAACACAACCTCCTTTAGTAATGTTTGGACCACAAGAATTACAAGTACCAGTTAGTAGACCAAGATTTGCAGAGGGATAACCATTTGAGTTTGGGCTAGGGAATAAATTAGTATAGGAGATGGGATCTTCTACATAAGGATTAAAAAATCCTACGAAATAGACAAATACACTAAGTCTATGGAAGAAGTAGTTGTAGAGGTAATGTAAATAGATAAGGTAACTAAATTGTTTTAAACCATGGCAATTGTGAATATGAATATGGGGAATTTGAATTTGGAGGTGTGTAGTTTAAAGAATTGATTAGCCACAAAGGAGAAGGAGAAGGCAGTCTTGTAGTTGGAATTGGACAAGGATAAGGACTTCCAAAAGGAGTACAAACATAACACAGAAATTTTGAGGAAGAACAAGAAAGAGAATGAATAGAAGATCAAAGCGCTCATTCAAAAATTGCAAGATGAGAATAAAAAGCTCAAGGCTCTAATGAAATCATAGGCTGAAGAATTATAGGAGTTGAAAAAGACAACTGAAGCCTAAGAAGTTATAGGAAGAAAATGGGTACAAACACCACTCCCATTACAAACAACAACTGGAGGCTTTGGGTAGTTAAGTGGAAGCACTAACTTAGGAGAAGAAGGAGAAGGAGAATGTTTTGATAGATTTGGAATTGATGAATTTTAAAAATGCTTCTCTGCTTAATTTTAAAGAACTAAATAAAACACAATATAGGTAGAAAAAAAAAACTTGGTGGAGGATTATAAAGAGTATCAAAGGAATTTGTAACAATTGTAAGCACATTTGGAGAATGCAAATGAGTAGAGGAAGAGTCTAGACCCAATTAATGTAAAAAAAAGATTGGAGGACTATGAACACATGTTGTAGCACTACATTCTAATGAGGACAAAAAACAAGATGAAGGATTCTGATGCAAAGTTTAAGGAATGGTGGGAAGTTGCATAGGAGTACTTTGCAAAGGAGTTGTAGAAGAATCTAGCTCACAAAAGAGATGATGAGGGGAACTTGAAGTACAAATGGGAGATATATCAAAGAAATTTTTTAGATTTTATTTATGGAAGTCCAACAAGTATCGAGGCATTAGGTCAAGATGAGGAGACTAAAACAGGGCCTAACGAGATAGTTTCGAAAGAGGAAGTGCAAACTTAGGAACCATAGGACTTCAAAGGAGGGGGTAAAGATGAGAAAGAACCACAAATAGTTTAAAAATAAGAACATGTGGAGACTATTCCAACAACATAGGTAGAACTATCAAAGATATAGTTGCTAGAAGTAGAACCACAAATTGAGTTAGTGGAGGAGGAAGTCAAAACTGCAAATCCAAAGGTGGGTGTAGAACCACTAGTTGCTATGCAAGTTGAGATTACAGAGATTATAGTGGAAAAGCCAAAAGTCTAGAAGGTTGCACAATACTTTCATTTAATTTTTTTGTCATTTCACAAGGATTTTAGGGACAAAATCTAGAGTATAAAGGGGGTAATGTTAAGGGGGTAGGTTGATTACATTATTTTGGATGAAGGCATTTAGGATAAGGATTGTTCATTGAACATTGTAGGTTTGAATTTTGAATTCTTGTTTAGTTTTGAATCATGTTGATGTGACTTGGGGATTGCCCAAAGATGGGAGTTTTGGGAAAACGATTTCATTTTTAGACGCATAGTTTTGGAGTAAGGAAAAATATGTCTAGGTACTTTGTAATGGAAAACCATAGATTCTATTTTTGATATACACAAATTTTATCTTGTTGTTTTGATTTCATTTCAATTGAACATGGAATTTTGTTGTATTTTGATGGAAGTTTTTAGTAAATTGGAGAAGTACAAACTTTTGCAATGATTTCATATTCATATTGTTGTGTGAATCTTTTGTAGTATGAAAAATATAAAGAAATGGATTGTAATTTTGTTCTAGATTTTTTCTACATTATATTTTCAAGTGTAGATTATAGTTATATGAAATAACCATGAATTTGGTGTTTTAATGAACTGTAATGGCATGTGTGTTTAAAATCAAGGTAGGAACTACGAATGTGTGCATATTATAGTGCAAATATCTTGATATAGTAACGTGGAATAGTTATGTAGGAATTAAATCCACATCTACTAGTGTTTTTTAAAAAGGCCTTGAGGTATATTTCTTTTTGTGAAAAGTTATCGGTTAATAGTAAACCCAAGGCTATTTGCTGCCATATGCGTGTTTGCTAGCAAATGGTTTACTACATGTTTACCTTTCTGGTGGGGGCATGCCAACCCATATTCGATAGCAAACTACTAGTCATTTTTTTCATGTGCTTGGGTTTATAGTGATGCAACCAAAAATCAACCAAATTTTGGTATTTTGATATTCTAGGATCATGTAGGATTCACTATAGAAACATTTATTGCATAACTAAAAGATCCATTTTAACCCTCACCATGCTAACCACCATCTGTATCTAATTTAATATGATGAATATTTATCTTCCTTATGGATGTCATTTAAATGCTAGAACCATCATGCCACAAGCCATTTGATTTTACTTTTTATACCCTAAAATTGATTAGCTAAAAACATGGTGATAAATGATAAACTTATTGAGATTGTTTTACATTTTATGCTATAATTTGAATTTGATTAGGTCAATGTAGTAAAATTCAAACCAACTTTAAATGAAGACATGAACTTGATAAACCTCACTTGTGAAACCAAGAAAAAAAAATTCAAAATCAAAATATTCATCCTTGTAAAACAAAATAAAAATAATAATTAATCTCAAAAAATTGTTGTGTTAAGTTAGGTATAGTAAGAAAATGTCTAAAAGTAAACCATTTTCCTAAATAAAGAACAAGAAATTTTTTTTAAAAAAATATTTCTTTTGCATTAAAGTTTTTCTTTGGCATTTTGATGTTGAAGACTTCATGCAAAATGAGTAGGTAAGGGTTAAGGCACACATATATTTGCAATTGAAAATTTTCAAAAATCAAAGAATTGGTTAACTAATTAATGGTTTTAAAAAACCAAAGAACTAGTTTTCAAACATTAAATAACTGGTTTTGAACTTCAACCATTGGTTCTCAAAAAATCGAAAAACTTGTTTTGACCTTCTAACGATGGATCTCAAAAATTAAAAAAACTAGTTTTGACCTTTGATTGATTATTCTCAAAAATCAAAGAAGATCACCACAAAATTGGCAACCAAAAAATCACCAATCCTATGACAACCAAAAAGTTTCAATTGTCAACCTTGCAATGATCGACTAGAAGAGAAAAAGACACTTGTACAAAGAGATTTAAAGGGAATGTAGGATTACAACTTCCACACTGCAAAGCCACAGACAGAGCGACACCAACCGCAGCCACAAAAACACACATACAACACATACAGAGATTATATCGTGTGATAACAAAATA
>Ga0209208_10005487_pt1 | contig 17679 bp, 20 predicted proteins | sample S1TSphfallax_3_FD_187694 | JGI IMG/M metagenome (GOLD analysis project Ga0209208, IMG submission 187694) | Host-associated microbial communities from peat moss isolated from Minnesota, USA - S1T2_Fd - Sphagnum fallax MG (SPAdes) (version 2) | ecosystem: Host-associated > Plants > Peat moss >... | reverse complement strand
TTTGTTATTATTAGAGTTCCAATGTGATTTGTAGAACTTCAGGTGATGTTTATGTATCACTTTAAATCATTTAAAATGAATGAGAAATAATAAAGTTATGAGGTTTGAAAGTAGGAGGGGTTCAAAGAAAAAAAAAAACAAAAATAAAATAAAATGTTTTGTAACTTAGAAGTTTATTTTTCTTCTTGTTAATTTTTCATTATTCCTTTTCTTTTACACTTCAAAGATGATTATAAGATTTTTTAAATAATTATGATTACTATTAATGAAATTATGATTTCAATATTATTATCTAGCTTAAATTAGTAATCAACTTAAAATGTTTGTATACTTGTAGGTTAAAATAAGATCAAACATATATAAACCATGGTTTAGTTTAACTTAATTTGATTTAACATAATTTATTTTAGCCTAACTTAATTTAACCATAATCAGTTTAAATTAATAAATTTAACCATGGTTAAATTTGACATAATTTAATTTAGACATAATTATTTTAGAGTAATGTATTTTAGCCATAATTAATCTAGTTTAGCTTAATTTAACTATGGTGAATTTAACTTAATTTAAATTAACCATAATAATTTTAACCTAACTTAATTTAGCGATGGTTAAATTAACTTTTTAGTTTATTTAACCTAGGTTAATTTAAGCTAGCCTAAGTTAACATGGGGTTAACCTTAGTACTAAAAGTACATAATACTATTATATATAACATATGTATATATATTAAATGTAATAATTCAAATATGTATAAATCTATGCCATTATTTTTATGACACGTGTCCATGTTGTACACATTTAAGTGCGTGTTAATTGCACACACAACCATATGGCCCAAAAATTATATAATACCAAATTTGTAGTTGCATGTTAGTTGCATAATGACCAGTTGCAATTGACAAGATTTCTAATAATGTGTTCAATCATTACAAACAATCACATGTTACAATATAAAATTTCAATTTGAGTTTTGAAGTTTCAAGATTTATTTTTCTTTAGCAAATCAATCTTTAAATTTTTTTATTTTTTTTCAAGAAATACATGTGGCATCCAATGATCATAACCGAGTGTCATCCATTGCCATAGTCACATTTCATTCATAGGGTTTTTAATGTACATATGTATATATTTATGTTTACACCTACACATTTGTAGACATGTACTATTTGAACACAAAATATTATAAAAAGGTGTTAACACTTAAACCATCAAGCCACGAGCTCTTTTGATAATTTTATCTTTTAAAATGAATTTATTTAATCTTTCTATCAAGGGGAATATTTAAACATATACATAATTTTTTTCATCATGAAATATTTAAAATATTGTGATTTTAAAAATTATTTAACATATATGTATGGCAATGATAAACATAACTTAACAATTTCCCACAAGAATGTTGATGGTTTAATATGCACCATCTTGCATAGACGTTGACCTTGTTAATTTATTATCATTCAAAATGTTGCATTGAAAATGTGAAATAATAATTATTTATATAAGATGTTCATGATTTTAAGTTTAAAAAATATCCATGCAAATAAATTAAAACTATTTACATGGAAATCGTAGAAAATAGTAAACATTTACTAGAAATTTGGATATGTTTACAACTAGATTTTCAATAATATTACACTAAACATGTCATATAATGTCACTTCATAAGTATAAAATTGTGTATTACAATTTTTGCATTATCATATAATTATTTTAATTATGTAATTTAACATGTTTATAATTTCATACAAAATTTTAATTATTTAAAATTAAATCAAACATCCATTATGTTTTAAAAATAAAATAAAATTCTGATTTGGACCATAAATTTAAATATATATTTGCAGTTAAGTATTCACATTTGATTTAATAATTATGTTGATCTGAATTTAAAAAAAAATGTTAGCATCAAAAGTGTGAGACATATTGTTTTCCATGGTATAATGCATGCATGTCACCTAAGGTTATGTTCATTTACATGCCATTAAAGTTTTAAACCCATAAATAAATTGATACAAAATGATGGCAATTCAACCCATTATTGTTATAATATCATTTCTATGTATATGGAAATGGTAAATTGCATATTGTTGCATTTGAAGCACATGTACTTTAAAACCCCAAGATTGAAGAAAAAGGTTTGAATTAATCCAACCACTACAACAAAAGGTGTCCATGTATGCCAAATGATTACATTGGATTATGAATGAATCCACTAAACATGGATTAATGAGCCACACCCAAATTTTGTAATAGTGAATGTTTTATAAAATTTTCCATATTTTCTATAAAATGTGCAAATATTATTATTTATGATTACATTTGTGTTAACTTCTACTCCATATATAGTTTTATTCAATCAATTTTATAATATTATATATTATATTACACACTATTACAACAAAAATATGATATAATATTTTTGACATAGTATGTTATTTGCTTTATAATTTAAAATGAATTTTTTTATTAATTAAGATAAATGATTTTTTACATTTTTTAAATGTTTGCCATATAATGTTTTACATAAACAAATCTTGCAACTTGTCAAATTACATTTTATCATGATCAAACTTGTATCTTTAAATATTACAATAAATATTCATTGACATAGGTCACTAATATATTTATAAAGGAAGGTTGTTTGTTTGTCATCATCACTAAGTCCTACTACTAAAGACTTTCCAACAATACCCAAAGGGCGCCCAAAATCCCCTTTCATTATTATTTTTATGATTTATAATTCTTTGATGAAAAAATTGGTTAACATTTAATAATTTCTCCACCATAGGTTGAAATATCATGAAACAAACTTGGTGCAACCCTACCCGTCAAGGCCTTTCCAATGGCATCAAGAGTGCAACAGAAGAAATTGTGATTTGGGAAGAAGCTTCTAGACCTAATTAAGGTGTGGAAGATATTGAAATTTAAGTAGTTTTTTGTCATAAAAAAATCATTAAATTAAAAAAAAAAATGGTGATGAAAGGAAAATTTAGTTGGGTAACCAGTTCACACTTGAGCCAGTCAATGGGACAAGTGGCACTAGTAGGCTACACTAGTATTTCATGAAGTTGGCCATAGTGAACCAGCACCCACCAGTGCACCATGAAGGATGGATGGTAAGTGATCAGAAAACAGTTTTCTGTTGGGTTCCAGTTGCTTAGCTAACCATGGTGGTTAGCTCAATGTTTTGTTTTTATTACCTACCTACTAACAACCTACTTGGCCAACTTTCATGGAATACTAGTAGGTACTAAAATCAGCCCTTACCTAAGTATTAACCATCTACTGACCTAGTAGTTACTTATTTTCTTACCTATCTACCTATATATAGTAGACCTATTTCTTACAAAAATGGTTACCAAGGTGAAATGAAATATTAACTCAGTTAAGGTTCATCCACAACTGAGTTATAATGGGCATCCATCCAGTGGATGGTGTGCTGGTGGGTGCTGGTTCACTGTGGCTCTTCTGGATGGGCCATGACTTCTCGGAAGTCTCTGGTACAAACAAATTATAATGCTCTCTTTTTGTTGAAAAACAACACACAACCACTGTTCATCCACACAACTACTGTTCATCCATTTGGCCGTTACACTTCCCCCCTTCAAACTTAGCAACAGCATCTGATGATATTCCTGACAAAAAGAGAAAGGGCCAAAAAAATACACACACACACACACACAAAATTCAAAAGAGAAAGGAAAAAAGACACACACACACACACACACTCAAACAATTCGTTTGCACCGTTGGGAAGGAAGGAAAGTGGGTCCTCCCCTTCACTTTCCCTTTGCCAGAGTGAACCAGCAGCCCACCAGTGCACCATGAAGGATAAGTGATCAGGAAACAATTTTCTGTTGAGTTTCAGTTCCCCTTAGCTAACCATGGTCATTAGCTTCGTTGCATTTTTTTACTACTGACTAACCAACTAACTAATTAACTAACTAACTAACTCGTAATACCAGCCCTCACCTACTCTTTAATAAACTATTTAGTTATTACTCGAGTTATAGTCACCTAGTGTTACCTGTCTACTTTTTACAGGGTGGGTTAACCAAGGTTAAACCAGATATCAACTCAGATGAGGTAGGTTCATCCATAACTGAGTCACAAGGGGCATCCAGTGGATGGTGAGGGGGGACAGAGTTGGGGGCTTTGGGAGCAGGAGTGTGGGGGGTCCCATGATAACGGTAGCCTAGCCGTGTGTTTTTTTGGGGGTCTATTTTGTGAGGTAGCCAAAAGTGGGGGATAATCCATAGAAAGATTTAGCCAAATTTGGTTATAAGCTTTAAATATGGAAGTAGAATGTTTTGAATGTCCTTCTATATTTTGGGCTACATACTTGAACTGTGTGTATATAGGAATCTGGCAAATTTTCTTAAATTTGGCATTTTATTTTAGCATATTTAATTTTAAATATAACTTTTTCTGGTTGTACATATAATCAATGAGAAAAGAAGGTTGAAATGGTAGGTATCAAGGAGCTGTGGCAGGCTATATGTAGCCAAAAAGAGAAATTAAAAACTAAAAGTGCTAAAATAAAGTGTTTTGTGAGTTTTTCAATAGCAATAATTCGACCGAAATTTTAGAAGAATTTTTGGGGTGAATTTTCTGCTGTAGCCAAAGTGCCAATGATTCACATGAAGATTTACCCAAATTTGGCTACAAACTACATCTGAAAGTAGAATTTTATAATGTTGTTTCTATATTTTTGGCTACACACTTGAACGTTGTAATATAAATTTGGCGATTCTTCTCAAATTTTGGTCGAATTATTGCTATTGAAGAACTCACAAAACTCTTTATTTCAGCACTTTTTGTTTTTAATATAGATTTTTCGGCTATATACGTAGCCAGTGAAAAAAAGGCTGGGCTGCGGTTGCATCCACCAGCAGAGTAGTGACTTGATGCGTACCATTCAATCTTTTCGGGCTGGCTATCTATATAGCCAGAAATCTATATTCAAATTAAAAGTGCTAAAACCAAGTGCTAAATTTTATTGAAAAAATCACCAGATTTTTTATACAGGGTTCAAGTGTGTAGCCAAAAAATATAGAAGAATATATTTTTTGTTATAAATTATTTTTACATTTAGCTTGTTAGTAACTAGGCAAAATTTTCTTTTTACAATTTTGTCAAGTAGGTGGACTTGCAGTCAATCATCCACAAAAAAGGAATTTCATCCACATATGGCTAGAGGGAAGAAAAGTAAAGTAGATTATTTTTAGATTCCTGCCTACTAGTTCTGGCGAATCATTAGAAACTCATCATCTAAATATGGCGACATGTGAGGTTTTTTTCCTCAAAAGATGGCGAATTAAGCAGTTAAATTTTTTTTTCCCCCACCAAAAAGCCATTATAGAATTCGCACTGGAATTTAATTAATTAATTAATTAATTATTTGGTGTTGTTATCGCCATAGTGTGAGTAAACTCGCCCAATTTTTAAAAAAAAATCACTATTACTAACTAACCTACGTACTAACCAACCACCCCCCCCAATGCAACTAGAGTTGAGGCTAAAAGTAAGGTGACCGTTCCGTATAATTGTGGCATGTATCCGTTGTACGTTCCCTCCCCTGTACACACCAAGCTATACGGCTCCTTGTACACACCAGTTCTGAACTTCCTTCAGGGTGGCGGAAGAGAGAAGAGAAGGGGTGGCGAGCTGCTCCTCGTCGTCGTCGTCTTCGCGTCGTACTGGGGCGGTGGGCGTTGTTGGGAAGACAAACGGATACAGAAGAGGGACAGCGCTGTTTGCTTTGCTTTCCATGCAAGAAAACTGATCGGGATGTGTCAAAGGAAGGGGAGACATTGAGAAATATATATCGACTTTTTCCCCTGTTTTGGTGTTGTATCTTTCGGAAGAAGAACAAGAACAAGAACAAGAAGTGGAAGAACAAGATTCTACAGCAGGGGGATGTGAAGAAGAAGGAGGAGCAGGAGGAGGAGGAGGAGCGAGAAGGAGCAAGAGGAAAAGTAAGAAGGAGCGGAAATGTTTACAGACGGGCTTGATAATAGTGCTCTTCAGTGGGTTTGTAAGGTGCTGTTTTTTCTCCTTCCTTCGTCTCCAACTTTTGTTCTGTTGTTGTTCAACCTGCAATCGCTCTCATTTTAGACACGTGACTTTCTTTATCCTTTTGTTTGCATAATGCATGCTATCTATGTGCGCAAACGGTATGGAGTATGCGGACTGAGAGCGTTTCGTTGCTGGTTTGGGAGAAAGTTTAGGATTAGAGAGTTGGTCTAGAGAGAATCGAGATCTCTTTTTCCGGGTCATTTCCAAGAAAATGAGCAGAGGAAGAGAGAGAAAGCAGGGTAGAAGGGAGAGAAGCTCTAAAGAAGTGAGTGAGTGTCCAAGGGACTGAACTCCAAGGCGGGTTTTATGGAAGTTGCAGGAACAAGAAAGAGCAGGAAATGCAGTAAAAGCAGGGAAGGGAAGCGCTGGTTTCCCAACAAGAGTTCATGACTTCACAGCGACGACGGGACTGGCAGCGGGCCGGGGACTACCGCCTCCACAGCTGAAGAATGTACACATGCACTCAGGTTTGTTGAAGTTGCCTCGTTTCCTCCCCACCGATGACATCGCCAGCACCAATGACGACATGGAAGAGAGCGTCGGATCCATTTCCGCAGGAAATCCAACGCAGGATGATTACGACTCGCTGGACGAACAAGAAGATTCTGGCCTCTATTCCCCTGCCTCATCCCCCTGTGGCAGTTCTCCTCCCAGCAATTCTGTACATCCTTGCGAACCTCACAACCACGTGCATGATGAGCAGGTGGATCTTCTCAAAGCAGCTTATCATCCTGCTGCAGCAACTGGAAACTCTCAAAGATCAGATCTCATTGATGTGAAAGACTACTATGACCGGCATCCTCCTTTCTCAAGGAGGGACAGTTTTGGAGAGCATGAAAATAATAGTTTTAGGAGGGAGAGCTTGGGGCACAGGGACAGCTCTTGTGGAAGGGAGGAATCTGCCTATGGCAAAGATTCCTTTGGCAGGAGGGATAATATTGACCTGCAACATTCTGCTTTCACAGGCAGTAGGAAATTTATGTTTGAATATGATCGGGAGGAGATTGTGGAAAGAAATGGGGGATTAGGTGATACACATGCATTGGAACACGAGGAATCTTCATCAGCAACAGAGCTGTCTGACAATGAAGACAGCAGTGACAATGAGAAGGAAGACATATACAGGAGGCCAGAACACAGCTCTCCTGATGGCAATGCTAGACTTCCTTACATTGCTTCACACCATGTTACAGTATGTCTTCCTGACACAGGCTGCCACCCTTTTCTTTGAAGTGAGATGGGGGGTGGGAGAGAGACAGAATTGTAAGCATCTAAGGATCTTGGTGGTACTATGGTTACTTTAATCAAGAAACTTTTGTTCATGCCAAGAACAGGGATAAACAGAAGGGTTGGCTTGCAGGGACCAAGCATTGCTGTGGAGAAGTCAGTACAAGGAGCTGCATTGTCACATGTTTCGGAGTCCCAACTACAAACAAAGGTGTCCCTCTCTTCATTAAAAGGGTTCAGAAGAATATCTATGATGTAGGAGCTTCGTGATTTGAGATTCATATGGAATCTGTGTTAAAATGAAGAGCTTTGTAATGGTGGCAGGAAAAGAAGATGGAAGGGACAGTAGCAGGGGTGGTGCTGTTGCAGAGTGAGGCAGAGAACATGGGAGCACCTCCAAGTGCTCCACCAATGTCTGCAGGCATGATGCTGGATCCTTCAGATGTAACCCTTCCGGCTCCCACCTGCTCACCTGTCGTGACCTTCAGCCTTGAAGAAACCAAAGAAGATATGCTGCACAGTGCACCTGCTAGGGTGTGTCAGCCCAGTACTAGGTAAAGCCTGGCATCTCATGAGCTCAGTCCATTTCCTGTTTCAAGGGTATCAAAGGGTAGTGTGAAAAATCAGAAGATATGACTTGCCATTGTCATGCTGGGCAGGTCAGTATCAACAATGGGTGTGGAGGAAGTGGGCATTTCATCACAACATACAGCTACATCAATGCCTCTTGCTCCTCCTGTACATCTAAGGTCAGTATCACTCTTTCTCTTTGTACTAAAGGTAGTGGCACCCTGTTGTCTAATTCATTGTAGAAGAATGATAGAATGGGGCAAAGGGGGGGTGGGGTTAGTTTGGAACACTGTTATTGCTATGATATGTTTATGACCCTAAAGAATTTGGTTGTACAGCTTGGGTGCTGAGAAAGTATGGTTCTGTCATGGGGTAGTGGGCAGGCAGCATGGCAGGCTGTAATAGCGTATGATGCTTGTGTTCGACTCTGTCTGAGAGCATGGTCCCGTGGCTGCATGGAGGCTCCAAAGTTTCTTGAAGATGAATGCTGCCTGCTTCGAGACTGCTTTGGGTATGTGGTTATGTACTTCTGTCAGACAGAGAACTTGACCAATATTTTATTATTTACTAATTCCCATGTTGTGGCAGATATTTTTTTAATTACCAATTTCCACAGAGAATGATGGGAGATTGTGTTCTGACAACTTTTTTGTTTGTAATCCATACACTTCATAGACTCTACAGAAGCAATGTAGGGGGACTATCAAGGAATTGCTGGATCACATTCATGTGCTTGATGATGGTGGTCCAAAGCTAATGGAAATTTGGAAATGTGCAGTTTGCAGCAAGTACTTTTGCAGCCACTAGAGGACAGTACTAGAAAGGCTGCTAGTGAGGATGTGGAGGTTTCTATGACATCAAAGTCTAAGCGTACAATTGGCAAGGTCAAAGTGCAAGGTATATCCATGAAGTTACTTAAGAACCTTCTGTGATTGTTTCTCAATTCATACATATTACTATGCATAGTGGTACAGATATTTGGTGATGTTGGTCATTGGAATTGGAAGTTCAAGCACCAAAGTGAAAGCACAGAACTGTAATATCAAGAGAGATTGAAAGCAAAAATAACAGGAAACCTGCTCCAAAAATTTGAAATTGATAGGGGTGAATGCATCTGTGCTTATTATAAGCAGTGCAGTAAGTGAAGTAGACAAAACAAGTGCCTGGTAACAGTCACTGGGACACCAAAGTTTGCTGACCAAGTCTGAATGCTTTGATGGGATTGGCCACAGTGAGAAAGATACGCATAATTCCAAAACCAGCAGCCCGTGCCAATCCCTCTACATCAATGCGCAGTGCGGCATACATGAATGCTGGGGTTCAATACATGCGTCAAGTGTCTGGCATTCTCAAGGACAAGGTCAACAGTCTCCGTCATAGTGCTCTTGCTGAACCTCCACAAGGTTTTTCTTCCCTTGTGCTCTGTGTGTCTTCAACTTCCTTTGATTTGCCCAGTCTGTTTACCTTTTTCCTGGACTTCTTCTGCTGTGTTGTTCCTATCCTAATGGAGTCTGATTCAGGTATGCATGAATTAATGCATGCCTGGTTTCGACAATGCAGAGAACTTCTCATGTGTGCTCAGATTGAAAAGCTCAGCAGAGGAAGATGCAATTCACATGCAACCTGGATCCAGTGACACTTCTGTTTTGTAAACACGATTTCCTCCTCACACAAGCCTGTTGTGATGCTGTCATATTTTCATACAGTGTTATGTTGAGACCATTTCCTGCTTCAGGAGAGATCCACTTTCAAAATTCTGCAAGCTTAATGGTTGGCTTCTGGATTTTGCAGCCTTCCAGAAAGCTCAGGAGATGATCTGTTGGTGGAGATCCAGGACTCAAAAGGGGCAACACATGGTCGATTAGTTGTTCATATTGCCACCATTAGTGATGACCCAGTTCTCTCTCTCTCTCTCTCTCTCTCTCCATCTTCGTCTCTCTGTGTATATATATAGATATAGATACAGACATATTTGCATCATAGAGATTTGGTTCCACTCCTCTCTATACATTATCTGTGGGTGGCACCTGGCTATTCTGCTACTGGAATTTATTTCCCAATGTGGTGCAGATTACTGTTGATGTTTTGTAAGTATATTAACATTATTGTGTATGCTATCCAGAATGATCGGGTGCGATGGTATGGTTTTTACAATGAGCGGGAGCATGAATGTGTAGGCAAAGTGCAGCTTTTCCTAAACTATACAACTACATCTGGTGAAATTGGTTCAGCCAAGGTGTGTGCTATTCTAGTTGGGGTAGAAACTACATGTATGCTCCTTGTCTATATTTATCTCTGTCAGGGCTGTCCATTTGTTCTGGGGTGAACTGGTCCACTGCAGCTTTATCACTTTGAACTTTGACTTATCATTTTAATTGCCTCAGTTGTTGCCTGTGTAGCTTATTTTGCCTGCTACCTTATGAATCTCAAGTAAATTGCATAGCTTGCCTGTGATTGCAGTGGGGTCCTGTGGGGGAGACAAGAGCGTATGACACTGTGCTGGAAGTTGCCATGCGCATGCAGCAATTTCAGCAACGCAACCTACGGTTGCATGGCTCCTGGCTCTGGCTACTTTCTGAATTTTCCTCCTGCTATGGTGTGTCAGATGCCTACACTAGGCTCAGGTTTCTTTGCAATTCTCTCCTTCTTTTGACCTTGGTCCATTTCTGTTTGCCACCTAATCCCAATTACATTCTGTAGAGTTTTAGCTACATTTTACTGTTTGCTCCATATTCACTGTCATCAATTGCCTTCAGGAATAAGGAGTTGGATGGGGTTTATGAACAGGTATCTTGCCTGCATAATGGAGGTTGCTACACCGACAGAGGATTGTCTGGTGCTTATTCATGAACTTCTCTGCCCCATCATCAAAGGCCGTGGAGAAAATACCCTTAGTCGCCAGGAGGTAATTGCCCAAAAATTGCTTTCTTATGGTCATTGACTCTGTGAAATAAGCAATTTCCAGCATCTCAAGCTTGGCTACAGTGGTCTAGAAGAGAGAGCTGATCAAGCAGGAGGTTGGACTTGTGGTGGCAGAAACGAATACTTGCAGATATAGAAGAACAAGTGGGTCAACTCCTTGCAATGGTGTTTGAGAACTACAAATCACTGGATGAGGCATCCCCTTCAGGCCTAGCAGATACTTTTGTGCCTGCAGTTGGTGCTGTTGCCCCTGCTTTGGTCCCAGCTGTACAACTTTACACTTTGTTGCATGACATTTTGTCTGTGGAGGCTCAATGCATGCTTCGAAACTATTTCCAGGTTTGCAAACTTCACTCCTTAGAGACAAAAGAGGATATTTTTCCTGCTTTAGTTATTAGATGTCCAGATGTTGTATCTTGCTATGGCAGCTGCCTAATTTTGCTGATATAGTCCTGGAATCTGAAAAATATCATGGAACAATTCATTTAATCATCTTGACCAGCAACATGTGGGCAGGTCAAGTTGATTAAAAGGGCTCAGGAACACATGTTTAGATTTTCTTGCCATTAATGCTGTAAATGCCAATGCCTTGGGCACACAGATTGCAGCAAGGAAGCGGTGCAAGAGGCACATGACAGAAACTGATGAATATCTCTCAAATGGTGGGGACGGATTTTTAATGGATTCCTTGAGTATGGGAACTGCATATGCAAAGATGAAAACTTTATGTATGCACATCAGCAGTGAAGTGCGTGTTGACATTGAGATTCACAATAAGCATGTTTTGCCCAGGTCAGACGCATCAATGCTCCATTCAATAGTGGCTACATTTTCAGAATATAGATGGGATCTGTAAATAGTGAGAGAAACATGAAATAAGAGTCATATTCCTAGGATCTTGTCCTCATCATATGATCAAGGAGATGATGTTTGGTTCATTCTGGCTGATCATGAAATCATCTGCCTCTGAAGCTTGAAATTAGCTCATAATTCCAGTTACAACTCCACGGTTAAAATAAATATTGCACCTCTGGAAGAAGATTTCTTGGCTGAAAAGTAGTAGTTAGCCTTGCTGTATTTGTTATCTGTTATGCCAGTGATACTGCTGAAGTGTGAACTCCATCTCATGATATTTGAAACATCTACGCCAGTGTGGAATTGGTCACCTAGCTTGTGCATTGTATCTCTGTTTTTGAGGCCCTCTTCAAACAGAAGACCTGACAAGAATGTTGGGTGTAAGGGCAGTTCTATTGATCTACCCAGCATTGCAGCCAGCATCTATGATGCAGAGCTTGCCAACCGTCTACGTACCTTTTTAGTAGCATGTCCTCCATCATCTCCCTCAGCACCTGTGGCAGAGCTTATGATAGCTACTGCCGACTTCCAGCGAGACCTAGCTTCCTGGGGTGTAAGGTAATCTCTCTTCTTCAGGCAGTCTTTGCCTGCAAAGTAAGCAAGAGTGGATAATGCATCAGAATGGAATGAGTTGTTCAATTGGATACAAAAATATAAAGCTGTACTTGTGATGTGTGTGGCAGGGCACAAAAGGGAGGGGTGGATGCAAAAGACCTATTTCACCTGTATGTTGTGCTTTGGATCCAAGACAAGCGACTCCACCTCCTGGACTTCTGCAAATTTGACAAAGTAACTCTTATGGTTCTATTCCTCTGTTTGTTGTCTTTGGTCCCTACTACTCTAGAAAACTATGAATGATAATGCTTGAGAAAAGGAATTGGCTGATCAAGTGAAAAACATTGGATATGGGGGTGAAGGAGCGGTGCACATGGGTAACAACAGAGCACAGCACATCACCATTTGTGGAGCAAGTGTACGAGCGCATCAAGGACACTTTGAATGAATATGAGGTTATCATCAGTCGATGGCCTGAGTACACATTTGCACTTGAAAATGTAAGGAAAATTGTTCCTTTTCCATCACATTCTTGTGTTCATGAAGCTTGTTTTATGCATACTTACCATGCTGAACATCCTGTACCCCACTAGATGGGAATTTTCTTTTGTGAGAATAATGTCAAATTTGTTTCTAACCTTGATTATGATGTGGGGCTGAGAGTTTCAGGCAGTGGCAGATGTGGAGAGGGCAGTTTTGGGAGCATTGGAGAAGCAATATGCAGAAGTTCTCTCACCTCTGAAGGATGCCATGGTTCCAAAGAAGTTCAGCCTGCAGTACATGCAGAAGCTTACCCGCCGGGGTTCAATCACCATTTATAGTGTTCCTAGCCAGGTCCCTAAACCCTAAACCCTAAACCCTAAACCTTCCTCCCAGCTTTTCTTAAGCCATTGATTCCTCCTCTGATCTTGATTTCTACTGGTTCCAAGAGTTGGAGTACCCCAAAGTCTCTTGGGCTTTTTCATGACAGGTGTTATCTAAAAGCCAGCATTTCTGATGTGTTATTTTGGGTTGTTCCATCCAAAAAGGTAGTAATGAATAAAAGCTATTGCATGGGGATGCAGTTGGGAGTGATGCTGAACAGCATGAAGAGGCTGCTGGACACTTTGAGGCCCAATATAGATGCACAAATGAAGGCATGGGTGGCATGCTTGCCAGGGGAAGGTGGTCACGGTCGTGTAGTGTTTGGAGAGCGCCTGAATGAGGTCACGGTTGAGCTGCGTGCCAAGTACAAAAGCTTTTTACAAGCCATTGTTGAGAAACTGGCTGACAATGTACTTTCTATCCCAAGTCCATACTGAGTTCTTGTAACTGTGTAGTTTTATTACTAGGAATGGTATTAGGCTTCTAGCTAGGGTTAATATAGGCAAATGTGCTTGGCAGTACTTGTGCATGGAGTGAAAATCTTGACTGTTGAGCTGGGTAATTGCAGGCACGTTTGCAGCGGACCACAAAGTTGAAAAAGATCCTTCAGGATACAAGAGAAGCAGGTGGTGAGTCAGATATTCGGGAGCGTATGCAGCCACTCAACACACAAGTTGTGGACACCATCTCTCACCTCCATGATGTTTTCACAACCCGTGTGTTTGTTGCTGTATGCAGAGGTTACTGGGATAGGATGGCTCGGGTACTCTCTCTTTCTCTCTGTTTCTCCGTTTATCTCTGTTTTTTTAAACAAGTTTGTGTTCTAGATGGTTCAGGGGCGCCAATTCTGATAGAAACTGAAAACCAAGGGTGTCCTGCATTATTTCATGAAATCCCATCTACATATAACACTCACACAAGTAAAAGAAGAGATCTGCTCAAGGATACATTTTGATGTCCTTAGATCCTGCCATGTAAATTCCTGATGTGTGATAATGAGCAACTCTACACCCAGTGATACCCTTCTCCTGTTAAGAATGAATATGACATTTCACACTCCCATCCCTTCTTAGATGCCATTCTGATTGGTGGTCATGAAGGCCTTTTTAAGTCTCCATCAACACAGACCTGGCTTGCATGGATCCTCAATGTCTTGTGATTTTGTTCTATTGATTCTCCCATGATTTCAAGCACCCTACTAAACAGCTGTGGAATCAAATTTTTCTTATTCTGCTTGTGTTTGTCTCTTAGGAACTCAAAACTGCAGACCTGTTTCTTTCTTATTCTACCTTTTCAAGCCTTCTTGAGGAAATCTTCAGTTCTTGAGGTATCTCAGTTTTTATCTGGCCTAAAGGGAAGATCTATGGGTACAGGATGTGCTACACTTTCTGGAGAACAGGAAAGAGAACCGATCATGGTATAAGGGATCATCAGTTGCCCTTGGAGTGAGGCCCTCTACTCTGGCTTGTTTGGCTGTATGATTGTTGGTTTATATGCTGATCCATGAATTGTGTTGATGACTAAATGAGGAAAGCTTACAAAAGCTTATCTAATGGGTGTTGCAGATATTGGATGATGTGTTTGCGTCACAAATGCAAAGGCTGCAGGGTTGTGAATTGCAAGAGAAGGACTTGGAACCTCCACGGTCTGTTGTGGAAGCCCACTCTATGCTTTCCCGTGATGCCCCTAATGGTGTGGACTCCTCCTCCTTGTTCTTTTACTAATATGCAATACACTGTAGACATGGTAGATCTGGCACAGGGCTGTATGATTTGGAGCAGCAGCATTTTCTGTCTCGTTTCTGCAATGAAGGGTCAAGATTAGGTGTAAGGGCTTTGATTCTAGTATCGTAGGCTGGGTCAGTGAAAGAGAGTCATTCATGAGGTGGGTCCCACTGTTACAGTCTGCAACCATGTATAGATGAGGACAGCCAGGATATACACCTTTGCTGGATTCATGTGCATACTGTTCTGTGTCTTCCTACTGTTTGCCATTGATAAAATTTTCAGGAATTTTTTTCACAAGTGGTTGCCAGCTTGTGCGTTGTACACTTCATGATTCTGCACTTTAAGAAGGTGCAAGAAAATCTAGAGGATATCTGTTGACTAGACTCCTGAGGAAGCCCTGTCCAGTCTTATGGTTCTAGGTGATCCCATTTTAAGCTTGATTGCTTTTGTCTCCAAAGACAAAGGAATCTGATGCTTCATAAGTTCAATTGTGTGATTTGTGCTCTCAATCAGCAGAAATTAAGTCAAGCAATATGTGGAATTACATAAAGGCCAACCGGCATGACATTAATCTGATTTGCTATGTTGGTGACTGAAAGTTTCAACTTGTCTGTTTGAATTCGGGCAAGTTGAGAAAGTTATTCAAATGTATGATATCTGCCTGAAAGGCTGGATTAGCATCTAAGCATGTGCCAAAAAAAATAGGATTATTAGAAAAGCAACTGAGCAATTTAATGGGAAGCAATTTATTATTTATTTTTGTGGGATTAAAAATGAAGAAAATGTGCTTGTGAAGCTGGTGCGGGGAAATACATATACAACCCACCGTGTAAATGATTATTTTTAATTATTTTTACAAAGGAAAGTGTACAAGAATTTCATTTACACATAATGGCCTTGTGTAGTGTATATTATACCCTTAGTGACTATACCCATTTGGAATTCATATTATTAATTGTGAGTGTGTCTCAATGTGGGTGCCTCCAAAAGCTCCCAACGATGGGCCTTTCAGAAAACAAAACAAGTCATGTCATGACCCGAACTTGGGAGGAGTCATCACACCTAATGCTAAGTCAGTGTTAAGTGAAAATCTAGGTGGCATCTTAGGTGGCACCTAATGTTAAATGGGTGATTGTTTAATACTAAATGAACGTCACTTTAACATAAATTTTTTGTGGTAAATAGGTTTAGGTCCTAAATGACTAGCTTGGTGTTAGAGGACTTAACACCAAAGTCCTTAACACCAAGTGTGAATGCACCTTTATAATATGTCCTAAAACTGTTCACAAAGATTCAATGTGATTACATCAAATCACATCTTTCCTTTGAACTCCAAGAGCCCCAAGGTTGCCAAGTTGTGGATGGATTGTCATTTTGCAAGTTCATAATGTTTTCATTGTGCTTTTAATTTGAAAGCTCCCAATGGCAAAATTGTAGTCTTTGAAAAATACTTTCCAATCACAAATAAGCTTCTCAATTAGCAAGACTTTTAATTGAACCCTTGATTTAAAGATTACATGGTCATGAATCATTTTGTCAACTTCATTCCCAACTTTTCAAATGCTCATAACTTGTGTTATAAGTCATTGTTTTTTTATCTCACTTTAATATATGATGATTGTTCAAGAAAATTTCAATAAACAAAGTTTGATCCTTGAATCTTTGATCCAACTATTCAACACAACCCAAGATTCTCAACTTGAAGCCATTTTGCAATGTTGAAACTTATTCCCTTGCACTCTCCTAGACATGTGGAAATGTGTTTGAGGCAAGGGACTTTGGCTTCACTCCCAACATGTTTCCCTTTTCATGCCCCAACCTTGGTGATGAACTCAAAGCAAGGGTTGGGACAATTAGTGACAACCAACAATAATTTTATTGTTAAATTTGTTGAATGTAATTGATTTTATAGTCAAATTTAAATACATAACTTGCTTTATTTATAACCAAATTGAATTTTTGATTTGTTGATTATAAATAACAAATGTTGTTTGATGGAAGGATTGAAATTTGGATATGGTAGAGATCAATTCTTTTAAAGCTTCATATTCATTAACATTTGATTTATTGATGTGTTAGGTTTTGTAAGATGATTTTTTCACAAGACTGAACAACAATGAAAAAATGAGAAAATGGGACAACAAATTAACTTGACAAAGTCTGTTAAAAGTTGAACAATGGATGAACACATGTGATTTGATGATGTGTAAAATTGTCTAAAATGTTTTTCCGCAAAACTGAAAAATATGAAAGTAAAAGTCAAACAATGGATGAACTCATGGAAGTTGACCCAAATTCTTTACAAAATAGGGTAGTGAATGATCTAAGGTAATTGGACAATGAATGAACGCTAGGGCAAGTTGGCCCAACTTTTGAGATAAATTGGATGGTAAAAAATCAAATTGAGGAAGTTGGGCTAAAAATGGGACAATGGATGAACCCATGGAAGGTGGGTGGGTCAAGGACATGGCATAGGTGATGAATTGGACGAATTGAACAATGCATGAACATTGGGAAGGCTTTAGGCTCAATTCCTTCCTGGAAATGAAACAATGGATGAACATGAGGAACTTTGCCCACCTTTTTCATGGAGAAGTGAAGTAGTGGATGACAATACAATAACTAGTGATGGTTCAGAACATATAATACCAACTTTTAATATTAATACATGAAAAATAATACATATTGTATGTGTGTATGAAGCTCATTCATGCTCATTTTTTACATTCTTAAATAATTTTCAAACTTTAATTCAACATTCTCCCGAACATTGTCCAATCATCATTATGGGAGATTTTAATGTTGACATTTTAAAAGATAATAACCAAACAAAAAAAAACCAAGAACTATTAAATTTCATGGCTAAATTTCAATTCAA
>Ga0209208_10005486_pt1 | contig 17680 bp, 14 predicted proteins | sample S1TSphfallax_3_FD_187694 | JGI IMG/M metagenome (GOLD analysis project Ga0209208, IMG submission 187694) | Host-associated microbial communities from peat moss isolated from Minnesota, USA - S1T2_Fd - Sphagnum fallax MG (SPAdes) (version 2) | ecosystem: Host-associated > Plants > Peat moss >... | reverse complement strand
GAAGGTGGGGGGGTTTTCAAAGTCACATACGTCCTAGGATTTCAGTTAAATTTCATGTGATATGTGAAATGTAAACTTACTTGCACAACACCATAATTAATGTATATGAAAACTTTGATTACGGAGGCATCGTCTATGAGGACCACGTGGTATGTATTTAGTCCAAATTTGATGAAGAGCAAAAGACCACGCAAAGTCCTTTCTAGCTTGTTGGGTTTGTTCAATGGTTGTGGTTCAAGTATGTGGTTTCAATGGTTTTACTATTATACAAAGGGGGGTTTGGGTATGGGAGGTTGCGTGATATTTCAAAAACTCGACAGCCTAGAATGGAACAATCCCAAACTTGATACCTTTGGCCATAAAACACTCATGTTGTTTTGCTTCTTAAGAGTTTGACATTTGAAAAGTTCAACTTTTCCAATGGGAAAAAAAAGCCCGAACATGGCTTTCCTGACTTAACTTTCCCAATGTCAAGAGAATGGAATCTTCATATGCAATGAGCCGCGTGTGTATGCATGTGATGTCACGCTTCTTTAGAAATTTCAAATGAAATTTAGTGATGTCATTATTTGGGCCCACACATGCAACCGACCATAGCTCTCAATACATGGAGGCAAAACCACTGAAGTTTAACTACTATTAATTAACCCACCAGATGGATGAAAAGAGGCTTTCAAAAATGGAAGGAACAAAGGGTCCGAGGTAAATGTTGGGTTGAGAGAAGGATTTCATAACCTAACTAACATTCAAAATCAACTGAAAATGTTTGTTTTGACCTCCATTATAGAGTCTCTTCCCCTCCACCTGCCCCTCCCACCTTTTGCATTAGTAGTTTCGACAACAATTTCAATATTCTTGCTAAAAGTGTGAAACTTTAGTTGAAAAATACAAAAAATTTAATCATCATGCAAATTTAACTCTCTAAAGGTGTGTTCACACTTGGGTGTTAGGGACTCTAGTGTTGAGCCGCCTAACATCATGTTAGTCAATTACGACTTAAACCCTACTTACCATGAAAATTTTATGGTAAGCTAACATTAACTTTAACATTGAGCTATCACCTATTGAACATTGCATGCCACCTAAGATGCCACCTGGACTTAACATTTCATTTAACACTGACTTAACATCAAAGTGTGAATGCACCATAATTTAGCAAGCTCATGACCTCGAGACCAAAGTTGATTTCTTGCAATTAGGTCAAACTTCCAGGTCCATTTGTTACAAAATCTGACTAGATCTAGGCTATGAGCTGGCGCCCCAATGCCAGGATGATTTCTTGTAAGTTATGTCAAACAAACCAACTTCATCTGCAGTTTCTGGCACGGTAACTTGCAGCTTGACACTTTTTAACATGTGCAGAATGGGTTGCTTGGTGTATTTTCCACCCTAGAATCAGGTACTGAAGTATATCTCTATCTCCTGGTCTTGCCGTAATCGAGTGACTCTTTCTATATCTTGGAACCCGAGTACAACCAAGAGCTGGATGATTCTAGTATTATGTACAGTACTTACTGCAATTAGTCCAGATTGTCTTTCTTCCATCCATTTGGATGAGTTGCTAAGGTGTAACAACTGGGCCCCATAAAGAGTATCCCCCTCTAATGTGAAAAAATTCTAGATTAAAACTTAAAACTACAGGGGCTTTCAACTACCACAATCTACTTGTGTGCCCTTTCCTCAAATGCCCCTACTATTCGTTCGAAGTCAAACAAATAATTTTGTGTTCAAAATGTACTATTTTGGTAGGTAGTGTTGGTACTACAATAGGCTGCTTGGAAGTTGGAAGGTTTGTAGTTGTTGGTAAGTCCAACATGAATTGTCAAGATAGTTTTGGGGAATGTCAAGTTGTTTTCTCCAAAACTTAGTTAGTTGAGCAATACACATTAGAGATATTCGTAAAGTCAGGAAAAGACAGCACCAGTACCCTGAGTTTGGTCATACACAGGGTGAGATTCAAAAACATCCAGCAAAAAAAAAAAGTACATTAGCATTCAACACATCAATTTTGATGGTTCCTGAGTTTCACCCTGTCTTTCTTTTATTCCTGAGCGGCTCCACCACCGCTGCTACATAGATTTTCAGTCCTCTACCTGTACAGCTACTTATAATTCCTCTCGAACCTTGCGCATTAAATGCTGAGATTCAGCATTTCGTACTGAGATTTTAATAAAATTTCCTTACTTTATGGATACCACTAAAAGAGGGGTTAAGGGGTGAAAGGAGGACCAAAGACAGGGTGAAGACAGGATGAATTTGCAGATATCTCTATTGTATCGTTTTGATTCACTTTGAGTGTGTGTGTGTGTGTGGAAAGAAAGTTGGCTACATTGTTATGTTCATATTAATGTAGTGCAATTCTTCCCTTTTTGAGAGATCCTCCAATATAATTTTGACATTAAAAAATTTATGTGGAGGTTTTCGGGTAGGAGTTTGAGTCGAGTTCTTCCAAAATTTGAAGACTTTGATATTGATTTTATCTCATTTTTTTTCAAATTCAAGAACCTCATAATCCAATTTTTGAACCAGGTTCGGTTCCATGTACACATTACACATTCTCTCATGCTAAAGATTATGTGGATACAAAGTTTCACAACAAATTAAAACAAGGGTCTATGTAAGTATAAAATTGAACAACTAATTAAAAGTAATATTTAATTTAAAATTTCAGTCTGTTTATTAAGTTTTTTACTTACATATCCTGACCTTGTTTTTTTCATGATTTCGATTTTGATTCCAAATCTAAAAACCATTTTTCCCACATTCAGGTCTTCTACTAGTTCCAACAAAATGATGTCAACTCAAGTTCAAGTCACAAAAGCCTGACCTTGAGCCCTGGTTGTTACCCTTCGAACTAGATACTCTCACAACACTGGTTTATACTTCATGTTACGCTTTCAAGAAGTTGGTCTCATGTAAAATAGGTTAAAAAAATCAATGCATTATGATCCAAGGTACATATCTGCTGTAGACTTTACAACTGTTTACATTGCACGAATGACAAATGCATGGACCCAAGCAAAAATGCAAAATGTACATAATTTCTAATGTGTGACAAGATTTGCGTATGGTGAAACTATGTGTTTAGGGAACTAGGTATTAATATTATGAAAGCCTTTCAACCAGTGTTGGGCAGGTATTTGGTTTGGTTGGTTAGAACTGCCATTTTCAATTTTGGTTACCTTGAGTTGAATTGAAATTTAATGTGTCATACCTTTATATTGTGCAAATTTAACACACACAAGCCTCTTAGGCACATCTATATGCAATGATGATGCTTGAGAATACGGCATTAGGTATACACCTCTCTAATGGTGCATTCACACTTGATGTTAAATCAATGTTAATCTAGGTGGTATCCTAAGTGGTACCCAATTTTAAATGGGCAATAGCTTAATGTAAAGTAAATGTTAGTTTAACATAAAATCTTCATGATAAGTAAGTTTAAATCTAGTATGGTGATAAAGGACTCAACACTAAAGTGAATGCACCTTAATGATACTAGTACAACATTTTTATGTGTGATTTGTTTGTAAAATGTTTTTCTCCACAACCATGTCATACTTTTTAACATGCTATACTTTTCACCTTTTTTGCAAACACAAGTTTCTCAGGTGCATGTGCATGTTGTTACACTTGTTTAGCATAGGTGAGATCAAACCCATGTCTCATATTAGCAAAAGTGCAACTTTTTGTGTTTTAAAATGAGTTTAAGAAAATTAACAATATGCACCACAATCACATAATAGTTAAGAAACATTATACTTTATTTTTCCTTTGTTGCAAACACAAGTTTCTTAGGTAGATTTGGAATGATAGCCATGATCTTTAGTAGTAGTAAAAAGTACAACTTTGGTGTGTGTGGTTTGCTTTTGAAAAACTTATATATATATATATATATACACACAACCATGGACCATACTTTTAAAAATGTGTTAAATACTTTGTTGCAAACACAAGTTTCTTACGCGGATTTGGAATTTGTTACACTTTTGCCCTTTGGAATCCCTTTTTGTGAAGAAAGAAAGAAAAAGAAACAAACAAGTTCAAAGAGGACACCAAAGAAGAAAGAACTGTAAGCTAGGGTTCCTTGAGTAGTTTGCACTTCCAGTCAACCCCTGGTAGGGTACAAGTGTTTTTTCCTGGATTTTTTTTTGATGCAACCAAAGTGATGATCATCCATGGGAAGATGTAGAAAAAGTGGCCATCAAGAAGGTTTAGCCAAATCAGATATGAAGCTCACAAACCTTTGATCATCCTTCTATATTTCTGACTACTTACTAAAACCCAAATCTTGAAATCTGGAGATTTTTACTTCTTTTGTTTTTTTTTCACTTTTGGCAATTGAAACCCTAAGAAAACCCCTCATTTTTGAGTTTCTGATTTTTTGATGTGGCTGAAGTGGCAATGTTCTTGGCTACCTACTGGAACTTAATATACAAATCTGGTGATTTGGATTCTTTTTTCTTCAAAATCTGGCGAAATTGGGTCATTTGTCCCATGCAAAATCCTTTATATAAGTCAAAATCATAGTTTAAGTTCGAAATATTTTCAACCAAAAAAAAACCAGTGCTAAATTGGTAATAAGTTGACATGTACTAAATGTACTAATAAGTCACTAAATTACTAATTCAGAAACTTACTAGTAAGTCTGTAAGTTGATGTACTAAATTTACTAATAAGCCACCAAGTTGAAATTTTATACTAAGGGCCCCTTTAGATGAGGGTTCAAAGGTCCAGGGTCCAATGAAACAGAGCTATTGGATGAGAGCCATAAATTTATGGACCCATGGCCATTAGATGAGGGTCCAAGATCAAAAAGTGGCAAATTGAGGCTCTACTTACATGGCACCATTTTGAGTTGATGTATTGCAATTTGCTACTAAGGGCCACTTTAGATGAGGGTGCAAAGCTCCAGGGTCCAATGAAATAGAGCAATAATCCTATTGGATGAGAGCTATGAATCGAACGTATGGCCTTTAGACAAGGGTCCAAGACAAAAAAAAGTGGAAAATTGAGGCTATACCTATGTGGCACCATTTTGAAAGGAAAATAAATTGATTCAGACCCTAAAAGGAAAGAAAAAAAAAAGCTAAAATGGAGAGCTCATGATTGGAATAACGAAGATGCAAGCTAGCTAGTGTCAAAGGCATGCTCCAACTCAAAGGATTCAATTTGCTTCAAATGAGTCCAAATTATTGAAACCCTGCAAAACTTGATTTACAAACACACTGCTGATTCGGAAAATGTACAAAAGGTATTAGGAAAAAAAGGGGAGAATTTAAAGGATGTGAAGTTTAGCACAAATTGGTTCCTAGGAATTTGGACCTTGGTTATTAAGTGGACCTAAGTTGATGTTCTAATTTTAGTACTAAGTAACTATGCAACAAAACTTTCCCAAAAAGCTCCCATCATGTAACATGCCACATGTTGCATGTGCTTTGTTTGTTTGTTTGTTGGCCTTGCCTACTACCAAGGCAAGGATATTGTGTTCAGATTCATTATAGAATATAGTAGCTGAATGGATTTTGACCCCTAGGTAATAATAAGAGGTCTATTTTTATATGAGGATTCTTTGGAAAAAAAAGATGGTATTTTGGCTTGTGTGGAAACTTGAGATTAATTATAGAGTTATAATAACTTGAAGGATTTTGGTTTCTTTTTAGAGGATTTTTTTGAAGATTATATTTCTTGGATGGTGGAATATTCGAGTTTTGTATAATTCTTCTTTTTTCCTTAAGATAAAAGTTTTTAATGCCAATGGCAAAGGACATAGTACTGTGACACACCCCTTTACCCCTTGTTTGTTTTTAGCCTACGTGCTCATCAGTTGCACCTTTCACGCTACCCCCAAGTTCCAACTGCGCGTGGCCCCTGACGGACGGACGGACGGTCGGACGCACGGACGGACAAACGAACGTGCAGGGGATCGATCAGCAATCGCGAGCTCGAAGCTCGAGTACGTTGCTGCTGTTGGTGGCTACATACTTTTTACATGAGTTTATATTTCACAACTGCCGGCAAGAGGAAGCAAGCAAGCTACCTAGCTAGCTAGATCAGATGGAACGGAACTCGAGAGTAGCGTTCAAGAGTCGTTACCAGACGCATGCATGGATGGAGATGCTAGGTGTGAGTCTGAGGTTGGGTAATCGTTGATCGTTAGCAGCAATTCCGGCACGATTCAGTTCCGGCATGATTTTATAATAATAACCTGCCTAGTAATAAGATCCATCCCCTCCCCCCCCCTCCCCGGGGCTTATACCAGAAGCCAAAATGGCGGCTCATCTTTTCTCATCCAGAAGCTAGATAGCTAGCTAGAATGGCGGCTACGCTTTTTCTCACAGGCTGCAGCTGCAACGAAGTCGGAGGGTGCAGTGGTGGTGACCGTGGTGGTCCCGACTGCAGATTGATCCCGCAGCTCCAGCTTGAAATTCTAATCCTCCGCCATCAGCGCATTTTTTAAAAACTGGCGAATTCTCGCACTGTGACCACAAAAAAAAAAAGAAAACTAGAAGGTGGGACTTGAAGTACTTCAAAGGCTTTTTTGGAAAAAATTGCAAAAGTCGCCATATTTTGAGAGGAAAGACTCACATGTCACCATACCATAGTTTAGAGAATGAGTTTCTATTGCTCGTCAGAACTAGGCAGGATTCTTTTTTCAAAATTTACTTTAGCCAAATTTGGGTCATTGAAATCATGACGACAGTCCACCTAGTTGACAAAATTTGGGAGGAAAAAAAAACCTGTGCTCCATCCGTAGCTAGCTACGTGTTATTTCGTGAAGTCTTTATTAGCCTTTTATTAGTAGCTAGCTAATTCCCTAGATTCGCGTTGTTTGCTCTTGCTCGGAACTTGGGCCGCATGTAAGTACAATTGTTTGTTTTGTTTTTCCCCCAACACTCGGCGTTTGGGTCCACAATTTTTTTTTCTCCACAAAAGACGTCAATCCTATGATTGCAAATTGTGTTGGCCACATGCAAGAAGCCAATAGCGTGCGGGTAAGGCTTGTGTTCCAATCGTGGGTGGGTGCCGACCCGTCCTTTCTGCCATCAATCTGCAGCACTGGTGCTGGATGCAGAGTCCACGATTTCGTCTAGTAGTGTGGTACACCTCTGCCGCTGGTCAATCCAGCTATGATGATGATGATGATGATGATGAAGAATGAATGGGTGTAGCTGTGCTGCCGCTGCACTAATTTTTTAATAAATATAATATTTTTGTTTTTGTGTACCAGCAGTGTAGCTACAGTTTACCTGTTACTGCGATTCCTGATTCTTTGGAGTGATCTCGATGCTCACAACTCAATGGCATGAAGATTGTTGGTTGTTTGTTGCAAATTAACATTATAATCAACAGGAACAGATTTCCCATCAGGAAATTATACTAGTATGCAGGCACAGCTGCTGGTGCAGCAATTTGTGATTAATTTGCCTCTCGAGACTTAATATACTAGTAGTGGAAAAATGTTGTAAATTGCAGCAAACTCTATATAGTCATCATCCCCAGCGGATGGTTTTCGGCCAGGGCTCCATCGAGACTACTCTTGACAGGTTCAAACTTCATGAGCTTTCCATTAGGCTGTTGTGATCAGAGTTACTTACACACAGTGTGCTGGTTTTATATGTATGAATTATGATTTCCTCACAAAGGACAAATAATAATCTCATACATGCACTAGTAGGGCAGGGCAGGCGAGAGAATGTTAAGGCAGAATAATAAATAATCTGGTGCAGTTTTTTTTTTTCCCACGGTCCGTCCGTCGATCACAAAACTAAATCCTGAGAAGAAAATTAGTAGTTCAACAGATACCCCGCAGATCTCGAGTCTTGAGCCTGGCCACGCTAGTAGTCGCGACGTTCCTGTCTAACTTCCTAAACTATTCACGAGAGTCAGACTAAGCTCGTTAAAAAGGTTCTCTTTCCATCAGGCAATTGTGATCACCATTTTACACACACAGTGTGCTTGCTCCTTGGCTAATGAATCAAGAGACTTAGGGAGTTTGCGAGATGAAGAAGAATTATCGAAAGTTTGTGGCAATATAAATGATGTAATCGCCTGATTTCGAACGCTTCAAATGATTAAAGCGCATGTGGGTGCATCGGACCGGGTACAAATATATAATCATAATAATCATCATGATAATATTAATAGTAACACTTTTTATGATGTAGCTAGCTAGCTCTGCAGTAATTTTCAATCCACAGGCGACGACTAGCTGTAGGAGACTTGGAGGCCAAGTTGAATCCACGCTTGACGACCTGCTGCTGCTTTACAGGGTCCGTTCTACTACGTATCCGGCTTCCTTGCTGCGACCTGTTTTTCTTTCTTTTGTTAACGACTTTTGATCAGGGGATATGCAAGAATCTCCTGCGGAGCCGATTCGCGGGATCATACAACTCCACATTTTGTAACACCACAAGAACTGCACACAAGAGAGCTACAGTGATTGTAAATTTTTTTTTATTAAAAAAAGAACTTTGCCTTGACGAAGACGACATAGCTAGGCGACGAAGGGGAAGACGATCCTACCACCACCCATGCTTGCTCTCGCGCGCCTCTCGGCCCTGCGGTGGTCCCTCCCTCATCCCCCACAGGCCCCCCTCACCTGCTGCTGCCTATACATTCGCCGTTCCTGTTATTTCCATGTTTCGTTTTTCTGTGATCTGAATCAATACTGCAAGCAGCTAGAGCTTCCTCTCTTCTGATCTCTCTTGGTCTCCATTTTCCCCACGTAGTCGCAGCAGCGGCGCTCGCTTGCTCTTTCTCTGCGGCTTTCTGTAACAACTTTCGTCTTCGCTACCACTTCCTTCCTGCTTCCTGTTCAGCAGCAGCAGCAGCAGCAGCAGCCCTTGGATTCGTTCATGCAATCCATGTGTATGCCGCTTGACTGTAGACTGCACCCTGGTATAATCTAGTCTTAGCTTCCACTAGGTCGTTTGCTGACGGTCTTGCAGGACGCTGACGATCTTGGATCTACAAATTCAAAACTAGACTTGGGTCTAGTCTTGCCGCCGTGCGGTGGCGTGTCATCGATAGACCTCCCAGTTTCTTGTAAGCTGCTCCGGTAGTTAGAAGCAAGCGCGACCTCGTGGACTGATAATTTATAGCTCAATCTAATCTCTTGCCAGGAGCCTAGTATTCTCTGACCAATTTGTATCTCTCATCTTCTGAAGTCGCGGAAGGACGACTCGGTCTCTACTGCGTGGCCCCAAGATTGTCGTGATTCCACCACTGATCCACGCGCCTGATCTTGGTGAGTCTTCATATGGTGGAAGCCTGATCTTGAGTTTTGACTGCTCTTTCGGTGTTTCTAGCTGCTGTTGGGACTCTCTGATTTTCTGTTGGAGGGTTGGATTACGTCTTTCGCGAGTGAACGGCTGCTAGCTACATCCCGATCCTGATATCAAGTTGCATCTAAAAAAGATTAGACCTTTTATCACGCAGCTTAATGTCAGTTACACCCTCTACAGTATGTTTTCCTGTAGAATTATTCTTGCCGGCTTCGCTTAACTTCCAACTCAGGTGTTGAAGTTCGAGCAACAAAATTCTCTCAAGATGTATAAGAGAATAATAGACATGATCGTCGGTATTGGAGATTATGCGTTCTTCTTCAGCCCGCAGCGCCGCGGATGGTGATTCGTGAACCTGTAGAAGCAAGCAAGCTTATATCAAATGTTTTGAGAAGTTTGTGCCCTGAGTAAAACTTTTTTGCGTGGTTGCAGCGTGCAGATAGACAAGCTTTGTAGCTAATCATTCTTCGACAGTGGATCCATTTTTGAGCAGCATCAGGGGTTCGGAAAAGCTTTCTCATGACGATCTGCCTGCCGGGTAGCACCGGGAATATAATCGGTGCCTGTACTGCAGGGGATGACGGGAAACCAGCGATGGCTGACCAACCGTTGCTACCACCAGGTTTTCGTTTCCACCCCACAGACGAAGAGCTTGTCACTTACTATCTCGCACGGAAGCTCATGGACCCTAGCTTTAAAGTACACGCAATCTCTGAGGTCGACCTTAACAAATGCGAGCCCTGGGATCTCCCTGGTACGTACGATTCCTCATGTCCATTTCATCAAGCGAAATCCCGAAAGCACGAGTCTCGAGTCTCAATCTATAGAATCCAATCTAGTATGCTTCTTACGCAGTTTTGACATGATTCAAGCAAATGCTCTGAAGTCGAGCGTCGATGTCAAAGTTAGATCATTTGCTGCACCGGTTGGAGTAGTAATTGTCTTTCGAACAAGAGATTGATTACGTTGTAGTGGAGGAAACAAGAAGGTTCTAATGATGATCCTCTTGTGTCGATGCAGCTAACAAGAGAAAGAGATACGTATCTTTGGTGTGCAGAGAAAGCGAAGATGGGAGAGAAGGAGTGGTACTTCTTCAGCCTAAGGGACCGCAAGTACCCCACGGGAATGAGAACAAACCGGGCCACGGAAGCTGGATACTGGAAGGCAACAGGGAAAGACAAAGACGTGGTGACGACTTCTTCTTCTTCGACGAATCCAGCTCGTCGAGGAGCATCAGGAATGACTCCTCGCCTCATCGGCATGAAGAAGACTTTAGTTTTCTACCTAGGTCGCGCTCCCAAGGGGGAGAAAACCAACTGGATTATGCATGAATATCGCTCCGAGGACGACACGATCACTACTCTGCATCATCATCATCATCATCATTCTCCTCGTCTATCCAGGGTACATATGATCTATTCTTGTTCTCAGAGATGATCGATCCAGAGCAGGATTCCAGACTTTCTGAGATTTGGGACAGCTTTCGTGGAATCGATTCGCATTAGCTAGGCGTAAGATTGATTGAGTCCACATGATCATGCGTTAACGATTTGACAAAGAGTGTTGATTGGTTGCAGGATGAGTGGGTTGTGTGCCGAATCTTCCAGAAAAATGTAGGCAGTAACAAGAAGCCATTCTTCTTCGCGGGCGACATTCGAAGTTCCTCCTACATCGCCAGCTATAACCAAGTCAATGACGCTCACTCTTCACTGCCTGCTAGCCGTGGTGACTTGCACGAGGAGGGGGAGGAGGAGGAGGAGGAGGAGGATCACTCTCCGAACCCTACAGTTACTGACGGAGGGGTGTGTGCAACCGATTGCGAGACATGTAGTGGAATGAGTAACAAGCCTTGTTACAACTGCCAAGAGCAACTGCAAGAGACTACTGCCAACATCATGCGGAATCATCATCATCATCATCAGCAGCAGCATGGCGATATGCAGATCAGGACGACGGCCAGCTCTTTCCCATGGATCATCAGGAGCAAGTCTCGTGCTGGTGTTGCTGATCATGTATCCGGATCATCTGTTGCAGGTGTATGGTCTCCTGCTGGAATCGAGATGATGCACAATAGTAGTAGTACGGGAAAGCCTGCTTTCTTCGACCCTAGTAGTAGTACTACTAGTCATGTGAACATGTCGAGGCTAATGAAGCAAGACTCCCCGCAGGCCGCTCATGTGATGCTATCAAAAATCTCGTCAATGAAATTCGACCAGCAGGCCGCAGCTGCTCAGCAGCAATCGAATAGATACAGGTCGACCTCGACCATGAGAACCAAGATGGAAGCAGCAGCAGCCGCAGCTCACGACTGTTGTGACGGGGAGGATGAAGCCCAGAGTACGCAAAGGAGTAATTACGGAGCTGCCGCTGCTACTGATCAGTACGCGACTGCCAGCTGGGGTGCAGTAGCAGCTAGAGCTAATAATGGCGCAGTGCAGGCTCTGTATGAAGACGGCAGCTCTCCTTATGATCACTCTCCCATGCAGGTTGCTCAGCTACAGAGCGCTAGCTTTAGTGGTCCTGATCAATCTTCTTGTGTAAGCGACAGCCTCTATAACTGTCATGCAGATCAGGATGATGAGGATCATGCTAGTGAACTTCTATTGTACAACCCCAACTCCAACCATGACTTTCATGGGATTTCGGAAATTGCTACTGCTCCGGTTGACTCAGTCCCCCAATCCCTTTGGACGTACTGTTAGCTGCCAGGCCACTAGTAATTAGAATCTTCTGTACGCAGCTGGGAGCTGCTAGCTAGAACATTCAAACAACTAGCTCATGAGTTACGCGCTGCGGCAGCAGCAGAACTAGTTGCAGGATCAATCAAGAGGGGTAATTGCAGGACCTTAATTCATCCTGAAACTAGCTAGTTCAGAATCTAGCTAGTCATTACTACCCATCAGACCCAGCCCATGAATTGATTCAAAAATTCGATCACAATCTGGACAATGGAAAGCTGGCCTGTACATAGTGCCAACACTAGATTAACAGGCGGCAGCAGCAGCAGCAGCAAACCCCATGTTCGGAGACTCTATCTAGATCATCAGCTTGGCAGCTACTGTCGATGTTGAGGGATTCATAGATCTATGCAATACTACTGTACAGCAGCAGCAGCAACAGCTCCTTCATGCAACCGGGAGCAAAATTCAAGTATTAAATTAACATTGGGGGAGGTTGAGGGCGCCCTTGGTAGAAGAAGAAATAGTTCCACTCTCTTGGAAATCGTACATGTATAGATTGTACAGGTGCAAATGGTGTTGCTGCTGATGGTGGTGGTGGTGGTGGTGGTGTTGGTTCAGAGCTCTGCTCAATGAGGAGCCTGCCATTTACTTACTTTACAACTTCTATACAGGGACATCATGATGTGATTAATTAGCTTTGGCTTGACATTTGATCATCCATTTTTATACAATTGGCTTGGAATTTCATTAATTGTAGCTACCAGTTATCTAGAGTTCTACTCTAACTAGTCAGGACACATTGCACACTTCTTCTAAGTTAGCACATGTTCAAAACTCAGGTAGCTACTAGGACTCAATGTACACAGCATTTTCAATGAATGGGATTTTGGATTGGGGACATACTAGACTTTGAGTAACTTAGTAGAAAATTCTCATCATCATTTTCCAATTCTTGCAGCTGCTGGAAGTGTCTGTCTGTGTATTTCATATCTCTCTTGAAACATAATGAAAATTAATTATAACAACACCTTTTAGTGAAAAAAAACTTTGACAACATGTCTTGATGCTGATAACCTTGCAAACCTTGCAAACCTTGCACTTCTGTGTACTGGATGACTAGAGGTGAATACTACACCTACTTATTTATATAAGAGGATCTCTATTATCACAAAATGTGGGTACATTTCATTAGGCCCTTTCACTAAATGACTGATTTGATTGCATCTCCATTAGGTCCATTCACTACAACATCACTTGGCATACAAGGACACCTTTTGTTGTAATAAGCTTGTTTTTCCTTTCTACAAAATTTCATAGAACATTTTTTATTTTAACTCTTGTTGTTGCTACTTTGAATTTGTTGTATGCAACAAAGCCACTACATGGTGGTGATGAAATGATGAGAAGCTTGTTAACCATTCTTTTTCATGATCAATAACTTGAAATTCAAGGTTTTACCAAGTTTTTAAAAAATAATGTATATCATGGAAGGGATGAGAAGTTTTTCATTTGATCCCACATCATTTTGAGCAATGTTTTATTGGTAAAAAGACATTGGGATGCACTCCAAAATTATGAACCAAAGTTTGGTATCCAGGGTGCATTTTGGGGGGAGGTCAATATGTGGAATCCACTACAAAAATATTTTGAGCACAACTAAAGGATCCACTTGTGCTTCAGCATGCTAAACCTCCACCATGTGAGTTTCCATTTTAGTACATCTTGAATACTTATCATTCTTATGGATGGGTTTAAATTTTTAAGGTGTACCAAAATCTTGTCACATCGTCACCTTTTTTTGTGTTTTTTTACCTAGTCTTTTTTTACCATGTAAAAACACGTTTATGGATGATTATGATGGAATCTAAAATTGTGATGGTTTAAAATATAATCCTCTTGAAACTTTTGACAACTTTTGATTAATTATTTTTTATGGGGATCAAAATATAAGTTAAAAAAAAACTATAATAAGGACTAAGCCTTTTTTGTCCTGTGTAGTACACCTTAAAGGATTTTCACCCAAATGGCATTTAAAGGGCATGTAGTCTTATGTGATCAAATATTTGTTAGGTGTGAAATACATACATACAATGAGTTGTTGTTTGAATTCATTCTTTGAAAGTTTCATGGAACATTTCCTATTTTAATTATCCATGGTTTCAACTTAATTAGTACATATCAAGGTAGAACCATGATTACACAATGAGAAGCTTATGATCCATCTTTTTCATGATCAAAATTCAAAGTTTGAAAATATTTGCAAGGTAAAGTGGACTAGAAACATCACAATAGGATTTTATAAAAATATTATCTTGTAATGTATTTTGACTTTGACAAAAATGTTATAATGTTGGATGTTTAAACCATATCTAAAAAAAATTTAATTGACTTAGGGTGACTATTATGTTTCATTCTCATGCCAAACTACACTTTTTAAAAATAAATTAGTGAATTTTGAAGCTTTTAAAAGTTCAATAAAATATATTTCATGTTATGAAATGGCATGGAAACTTACATTTATAATTCATCAACATGTAATTGAACACATATTAAGTAGAAAATGAATGTTGTTCATTGAAGATTTTCATTTAATGAACTCATATTCATTCAATATAATTCAACCCATTGAACATTATTTTTTTATCAAATGGTTTTAAAAATGAGTCCTTTGCCTTGTAGCCCTTTCTTTCAAAATTTCAAGACTTTGAAATTCTTGAATGATTTGGTTTTTCATCAAATTCATCCAATGAACATATATTTTCATAGAGGGGGACATTTTTTTGTTGTATAAAAAATTTGAAATCAATTGTATGACTTTATGCCTTCCTTTTGATTATTTTAAAAAGAAATGTACTTTAAACACTTGATTCGTTTAGTTTACAAGATTCAAAAAGACATTAACATAGTATCCAAATTATTTTTAAATATTTTTATTAATTTTTAAAAACATCATTTTACCTTTTAGCATACGAAATTCCAATACAATTATAATAATGTAAAATAAACAAAATCCAAAGTTGTCCTTAGTAGTCCTTTTTCAATTATACACCCTTCCCAAATATAGTTATTCAATGTATAGAAATTGAATCTTTTTTTAATATGTGTGTGTTCAAATTTATCACCTAGGCATTTGAGTGATGAGGTGCCAAAAACATTTGCCTTTATACATAATTTTATGGACATTCTAATCATAAACATCCTTGATAGGCCAACTTCTATTCCCAATTTCCTTGATTAAATTATATTCAACCAATGGGTGGATCATGCATGATGAAGGCAATTTTTTAAGAATCTTTTTGTTTCTTCTTCTTTGTTTTGGCCATTAGATTTGTAACTAGTTATAGATTTTAACTGTATTGGCCATTAAATAAAATAGTGAATTTTGAACTATATTGTCAATATGCACTTTTGAATTTGGACAATCAATGGACTTGTTTGATTATAACATGGTCACACCAAGGTGAAAACCCAATAAAATGAGCCACTTGAACTATGTTCACTTTCAAAAAAATTGCATCTCATGATTTTGAATGACTTATGTATATGAGTTTCAAGAATTAAAATATAATTTGGTTTGGTGGACAATGTTTTTATGTTAGTAAATTTGTATTTCAATTATTTTTGTGGGATTCCCAATTAATATTTCATTTGTGAGCATAATTTATTGAGGCAAAAATTTGGGTAAATATTAATTGAGTTTTTTTCAATTTCAAACATCACTAATTAATATATGTGAAACTAAAACATTCATCCTCAACATTATGAGTGATAAAAAAGGTGTACTCATAGAAATCACTACTAGGAACAGAACAATTCAAAGAAAAGAAAACAGTACATGGAATACAAGTTCATTGGGGAGAAATAAAAATAAAAACTACCTAGCAGAACTCTAGTTCACTTCAGATTAGAACTAACATTTGAGGATATTTCCTAGTAAGCTTTCTAAACTTGTTTTTCTAGTGTTTCTCTAATTATTAAGTTGTGAGCATATTAACCTTCAACACCCCCTCTTGCTCGCAGCTTTCCTATTTCAAGTAACACGAAGTAGAATGGATAATTGTGACAACAACATAGTGGTATTATCCTTAGCACCACTTTCATGGAGATAAATTAAGAAAGTTTTTCAACTTTTTCCAAACTCATCATGTCGAATTGAGCCCATCCCTATTTAAACTTGATCATGCCTAGTGCCTTGGTTAGCATATCAGCCGAATTATCATTTGAAGGAATGTACTCAATTTCAACCTTACTAGCTTCAACCATTTGACGAGCAAAGTGTCAATCCTTCTCAAAATGTTTATTCTTATCATGGAAGACAAGATTCTTTGACAACTTGATTGCATTTTGGTTATCACAATGAAAAACCATGGGACTTAACAAGGCAAAGCCAATTTCAGTTAATAGCTTTTGGAACCAAATTGCTTCACATGCGCAATTTCAAAGTGTTCAATACTCAACCTCACAACTAGAATGGGCTGTAATGGTTTATTTCTTCGATTTCCATGATATTGGGGTAGTGTCGAACATAAACATATAAGAACCAATGGATATTTGATCATCAAGGTCATGTGCGAAATTTGCATCAGATAAGCCCAAGAAAGTTCTCCTCCCCCTTTACAAAACAAAGACCCGTTGATGGATAATGATGCAAATAACGCAAGATGGCCTTCACAACAACCATATGTGATTCCTTAGGGGTTTGCATGTATCGACTAACAAGGCCAAAAACATGTGCAAGATCCAAACAAATGCGAATGAGATAAAGAAGTTTGTTGATGAGTCAACGATATAAGGTGGTGTTGATGAGTAGGGACCCCAAGAAATAATGAAGAACAACACCATCTTGGTATGGCACAAGGGTCAGTTGAAAATCCTCCATGTTGGTTGATTCCAACATATTGTGAATGTACGTAGTCTAGTGTAAGAGGAGGTCGTGTGATGTACGATGAAATTGTATGTACCAAAATAGCAATTAATGAAATCGAAGTCAGTCATAGCAAACTCAAATTAATCAACGAATAAGGAATTACTACCAATCAAAAATAAATTTTCAACACACAATAAATGTCGCAACCTTACTTTGGCCAAGTGTGGGGGTGAAGCCCAACCCTTGGAAAAAGTGAGGATTTGGAGTCCCCCGGGACTCTCGAATGTTTAGAGTTCGACAGCAAGGCCCAAAACACCTCGCATTGGGGTGTTCTTGATGTCATTGGAAAGGTCTTGAAGCGTAGATATCGAAAATGGCCTCGCATTGATCATTTGGACATCTGTAGCCCAAGTTATGGGCAAAAGAAGGGCCGGGAGTCAAACTGGCAGTTTGACTCCCGACCACTAAACGTCGGGAATCGACCTCTTCCCGACCTCCGAATTGATAGTGCGATACGTCGTTGGAAAGATCTGGACGAGGGCTACAAGTTTGGTTTAGACCTCGTCGCGATCAGACCTGGAAGTCGGGAGTTATGAGCTCCCAAAGTCCCTAGACTCCACCCGGGACAATTTCGGGACTCCAACTTGGGAGTCCCGAGAAAAAGAACCATTTGGATGTAGTCTCGGCGGGGCGTCACAGAGAATACTATATGGGGGAAGGTGATGGCTTCCCCTGAGTCCGGGCCGAGGTGTGTCTTGTGGTCCAAAGTGCCCGTGGCTTGTCCCAACACCCAAGGGTGTCCCAGAATGTGAACTAACCACGTGGGTGGTTTGTTTTGATGC
>Ga0209208_10005485_pt1 | contig 17684 bp, 16 predicted proteins | sample S1TSphfallax_3_FD_187694 | JGI IMG/M metagenome (GOLD analysis project Ga0209208, IMG submission 187694) | Host-associated microbial communities from peat moss isolated from Minnesota, USA - S1T2_Fd - Sphagnum fallax MG (SPAdes) (version 2) | ecosystem: Host-associated > Plants > Peat moss >... | reverse complement strand
GGATAATGTACTTTAAAAGGTTTACTGGGTCTTAAACTAATTAAGCGTTACATCAACTGAAATACAGAAGTACTCTATGCCTAGAAATATCACAAAAGCTAATTCAACTATTAATAATCATTACTTAAAGGTTTATAAGCATTCAAATCATTAGTACTAAGGAAATTTAAGGAACTAAAGCTTAACTATTTGTTGAGCTATAATCCATGGCTCACATAGAGATATATAGAATGAAGAAGAAATAGGAGCTAATGTAATAACAACAAAAACAACCATTCAAAATCAGAAAGCTCAAAAGAATGGATCATATGCATGTCATATCTCTAGTTTGAATGGACACAAGATGACTGATTGTCCCAAATTTGCATAGACGCACAAGATTTTCCAAAGGAAAAATGCATCAACTTCATATGGAAAAGTGGTAGTTGATGTTAAAATAAGCATTACAAACGTGAATGTAATCTTGCTACCAGAAACATAATCACAAAAGAACAAGTGTTCCGAGAGAAAGGATTCATGGAAAAACAAAAAGTCTATGAACTAGGAAAAAAAATAAAAATTAAAGAAGATGATGGTAAACACCATACAAAATTAAAAGGCGTATATTAGAAATGAAGGTTTTTTTGCATCAATGGAGGGATGGAACACAACATGGCTTGGTATGTCGGACATGACACCCTATTTAGAAACTTCTAAGCCTCATGAATCTATAGTTTCACAAAGTAAATTAATATCGATAGAAGAAAAATTTCAAGATATCAATAGATAGATGTTGGAAACTAGCTATATTTTGAATTTGGGGCAATTATTGAAGATGGTTCTTGAGTTGAAAAGATATCTATGGCGGAGAATGAAACTAAATAAACCACATAATGTAGCAACAATAGTCATAGAAAAATAGTACCATTTATAGTACTAGAAGTAGTAACAACAATTATAATGATTGATAATCATATGGTAGTTACTCAAGTACAAATTGGGAAACAAATTGTACATGATGTTTTGTTAGATGGTGGATCTAGAGTTAATATCATTATAGAGTAGTTAAGATTGAAGTTGGGGTTGCCAAAGCTTAAACCTACACCATGTAATCTAAGCATGACAAATTAAACCACTACAAAGCCAATGGGATTGATTCATGATGTGAAGATATATGTTCACAACATACCCTATATTACTACATTTACAATGTTACAAAATAATGTAATAGATGTTAATTATCCCATGTTGCTAAAAAAACCATGGTTGAAGGATGCCAAAGTAGCACATGACTGGGGAAACAACATAATGGCCATTCAAGGGAATGGAACGGTTAGAACCATAGTGCTGACTAAGCACTTGGAAGAAAAGGCAAAAATATTATAAATGTTGTTATGATATGATTACCAAAATAGTATCACAAACAAAGAGGATATCATATTTGCTATAGAACTAAAAATGTTTTTTATGGGCACCATTAATCTATTGGATACATTTTAATCTATAGGACCATAAAATTATTGAAGTTAAATATCATAGTACAAAACTAAGTATTACAAAATTTGTTTAAGTAGAGGGAGAGACTATACATAGATATGAACTAGTAGTTGCTCTAGAAGAAAAAATATATCTAGAAACATACTATAAACATTAGTCAAAGAATGTTTAGATAGATGAAACCCTAGGAAGGTCAAGGTTCAAAAGTTGCAAATAGTGGGCTAAACATTGACGAAAGAATAACAATTAATGAAATTCAATATGAGGATTAAGGAAAAACCATAGTGGTGAACGTGAATTCTAAATTATAACTAGAGAAGGTGTTACCACAACAACGCATTTTAGGTTTTGCAACTCACCTTTATAACTACATATTAATCAAAAAGGACATATGTAACTAGTGACTAGTGAGTTGTTAAACTCATATTGTTTCACCCATTTAGTCGCAAAGGATGTTCAATTGTAAAATCTAGTCATTTTAACAATTAATTTTTAAGAAAATTCTTATAATAGTGAAATTCCATGTCATCATTAACTTTGGTATGACCTGTAAAGTGCATGCCATCTCAACTTAGTCATTTTATTCAATTAAATGTTACAAAAAACACCTTGTGTCGCAACCCTAGCCTTGGGTTTGCGACCAAAACAAGGGCTTGCAAGGTTACGAGCCAAGAGGGAAACCCAGGAGTCACGCCGCATGCTCTCGGGAGTGTAGGAAAGTGTGAGAGAATGAACCCTCACACTTCCAAGGGAGCTTTCACTTTAGGAGTTGGAATGCCAGTGGACTCCCAAATTTTCAGAGAACGATCGCAGGGGTCAAAACTCAATGGATTGAAGAGTTCCTTATATTATTGAAAAATTCTTAGAACATAGATGTCTAAAATGGTTTTGCATGACCCATTTGAACATCTAAAACACAAGTTATGGCCAAAAGAAGTGCCGGGAGTCAAATTGTTGGGAATTAAATTGACAATTTGACTCCCAACCACTAAAAGTCAATAATCACCCATATTTTCTCATGTGCAGGTGGCGTGCAACATACCATTGAAAAGTTCTCGACAAGGACTACAACTTTTTTTTAGACTTCATCTCAATTGGACGTTTGCATGTAAAGTTATGGGCCCGCAAAGTTGCGAGAGTCCCAGCTATGAGAATTTCGAGACTCCACTTGGGAGTCCTGGGACAAAATGCCATTTGGATGTGGGCCTCGTGGAGAAGCACATGATATATTATAAGGGTGAAGCTGGTAGCTTCCCCCAAGTCCGAGCCGTGGTGAGTCTTGTGAATCTGAATTTGCCTGTGGTTCATCCTAACACCAAAAGTGTTCCAACTATGCACTAACCAACTTGTTGTTTGGTTTTGTGCATGCATGCGTGAATGATTAAATGTTTGTCATTTTTCCTAATCCCATCATGGAGCTTCAACACGCCCCTCTATCCCACCTCAATATGCTACAAACCAGGGAGCGTGTCCCCAACTCCTTACTCTTCCGTTGTTTTCACCTCAGACTCACATTTGAGTTTATTAAGGAGCTTGGAGTGCGTCACTTTGATGGATGGATGACATGTGTCACAAATCTATAAACATGTCATGAGTCATTGCACATGACTAAAAATCAACTTAATTTAACTCATGTAGCTAGCATAGCCAAAATTCAACCTAACTTAGCTTACCTAAGTTGACAAACTAGTTCATCTTAAGTCAATATATCCAAACATATTAAATTTAGTAAATTTCTTATGTCTAGTTAAGTAACAAGTACAAGGTAGCTTACGAAGTAGGTTTTTATTAAGTGACCTACATACATAGGTTAACTTAATAGGTATGTTAACCTAAGCTATTGTGTTAAGTAGTTAAAAATCAAGGAGTTATATGTCACCTTTTTCAAAAGGACTATTAATATTGTAGTCATAATTGCAAGTTAACAATCGATTATTTAATACACGTACACATCCATCCAAATTCTTGACTTCAAAAACCTCATGGCACACAACAAATTATGGCATGCCATGACAAATATTGGTGCCATAAATTCAAGACACACAAAACCTTATGGTGTCACAAAAAATCATGGATTGCCATGAAAATTTGTGACACTTTGTTGCCAAAAGGCATGTTATGTCATCATCACATGGAAAACTAAATCATTATTAATCAGAAAGGACAAAAATATTTTCAACTAGCTAATAAATTATATAATTCATCAAATTAATGACATGAATCATGATGTTGACAAATAGGATCATGTCATCTTATTGGCATATAACATGCCATGTCATCATCATGGGAGATTGGGTTGTTATTAATCACAAAGGCAAATGGTTCTTACAACTAATTAACTATAGTTGCAAAACCATGACATCACATGACATTTCAATGGCCTTTGCAACTACATAATGATTTTTGTGACTAAGTAGTTACAATTATAGTTGAAAAGGACAATAGTCATTTCTTTGACTGGTTTAAAACCCATAATGTGTTGTTGATGTAAATTATAAATTCACACATTGATGTCCATTAGCTCGGCCCCATAACAAAACCTATCAAAATAATTAGCATATAAATCTAATGAACACACCTTATGAATTCTTGCCACATGACATGTATCCCAAAAAAGGAAATATTGTAAATTTTCATTAATCACATGACCAATTAATAAAGGAAAATTCATTGAAGTTAGTGTCACAAGTCACGAGGTGTTGCAATTACTAGTCGACCTTGTTGCTGCATGGCATGCCACATCAACATCACTAGATCATAAGTCATTATGATTCACCAACAATTGAAAAAATCAATAGAATTTTGTTATTACCTAATTTTGAATAATTAAAAAATAAAAATACATATTATTATTTTTTATATTTGTGCAAAAACCATCAAGTCATGAAATCAATTATAATCACAAAACTATAATGCCAAGTGGCACCATGATGTCCTTTCCAACTAGGTAGTCATTAACATGATTATGTAGTTACAATTGTAGTAAAAAAAGACAGAAGTCATTTTGTTAACTAGTTGTAAAACCCAAGATGTGTTGTAATGTGGAGTTAGAGGAACTTTTTCAATAGTACAAGAATGTTTTTGCATGGATGTACAAAATCTAAAGGGCATTCCACTAAAGTTAACTCAACACATAATTGAATTGGATACAACCATACCACTAGTTCATTCACGGTTGGGGCTCCAAAAAAAGGAAAAAGGATATCAAAACTTTTAAAAATTTAGTTTTTACAAATAACAACTACAAAAGACAAATTTAAGTGAGAAAATTTAAATAGTCTAAGGATCCAACCACATTATTAGGAGCCACAAGTGCCCCTTTAAACCATTTTTTAAAAAAATCTAAAAGATTTTTTTAATACATCTTTTTTTAAAAATTAAAAATATTTAAATTTTTCTTAATACTATTATATTAAGGTGTATATTAAAATATATCCAAAAATATGTCATTAAAAAAAACTCAATTTGGGGTGAAAGCACACTAAGGGTGAACCACTTTTGTTCAAAAAAGGTGATTTATAACAAATATTATAATACACAATAGGCTAAAATCTTGATGGCATCCTTTGGCTATCTTAAACACAAGTAAAAAACTTTAGAATTTGCATAACAACATTTTTGAATCAAAATTAATTTCAATCCAACGGTTAGATGAAGAGAATTGGATAAAATCAATGTACATAGAGTATATAACTTATAGTTTTTCAATAGCCATAGGGCCTCATGTTTATGATTCATGAAACATTACCAAACAAAAGAAAATTGAAAAAATAATGCAATGCCCATCTATAAAATCTCCTCTTCTTCAATATGGTAGTGGTTCCCCCCCTAAAAATAGGATATTACTATGCATTCATAATTAAACAAATGCAAAAAAACACATTTTTTGAATGGAATTTCATCCAAAAACTTTAAATTTCTAAATTTTCCTAGATTTCATTGATGTATATCAATATCATACACTATAAAAATATTCACCCAATAATTCCATCCACAACCCTAGTTTTAAAGTACATATTCAAATTTTCAAACTATGTGACGGGTATTATTTTGTCACGAATATATTCCATACGTTCAAAATCTTCAATGTTTATTGAATTTTCCAAAATAATTGATTAGATGAAGTTTAAAGCTAATCAAATGTACTTAAAACAAGCAAAAATAATTGATCAAGATGAGATGTCCATACATAACCCAAAAATTTAATTGCAGAAAAATTATACGTGTGAGTACAATTTGGGGGGGGCTTTAATGTGCTTTCACCAATTGTGCTTTTAGTGTGAAAACTATTTTTAAGCTACTTTTAGGCAGCTTTTGAACAATGGTTACAAAGCCTTAAAATTCCTTATACATATTTTTCATTCATTGGATTGATTCCAAAATTTTATGTTATGTACATAATGTATTCACAATAATATTTTATTAAAAAAAATTTATTTATTATTATTTATTTATTTTACAATCCAAAGTTCAAGAAATTAAACAATGGTTACAACTATTAATGTTGCATGTTAATATGATTGTACCCTTAAATTAACATACTTCATGTTGTGGTGATGATTTATTCCATGTGTACATTGGTGTGCATTTAAACCTTGGTTAAAACCCATAAATGCGAAAAATGTTTTCAAAAATGTTTTTTAAAAATTCACATTTTTTGGGAATAATTATTTCCTACACACGTGACTTGGACTTCAACTTATAAATCTTAAGCCTAGTAAATATAAAAAATCAACCAAATGGCCCAAAAAAATAGTCCTTTTCCTTGCAACCCCAAATATTGAATTATGTTACTTTCAAAATTCTCGTATGGTTTTTAATATAATCAAATGCATGCAATGAGCATGGCCAAACATAAATGTATGCATTATTTATTCATAAAAGAAAATTGACACCAATTGCATTTCTTAAACCATTCCTTTTTATTCTTTTTATAAATAGGTGTAGTTTAGATACTTGATATAATTAGGTTGAAAGAATCAAAAGGACATTTAAATAATCTCCAATTTTTATTTATTTTTTAATGATTTAAAATGACACCATTTTATCTATTGGCAAAAAAGATCTAATACAATTACAATGATGCAAATAGAAAAATAATCCAAAATTGTCTTTTACAATCCTAAAAAACTTAAACATTTTCTTTTGGTACCCCAATTGTGAATGGACCTGATATTAGATAATGTTTGTCATATTTAAAGAGCGTTTATTTAGAGGGTGATGCCTTTCAAAGTGAAAAATGGACCTCCAACATTTTAAAGAGATGTGACAAAAGAATTCCAAAAAAATTTAGACAATTTTATGAAGATATTCCTAGATGATTTCATAATATATAGTGACATGAAGACTCACTTGCAAAAGTTCAAATTAAGCTTTTATAAGTGTATGGAGTATAAGATTAATTTAAACCCAAAAAAATGCACTTTTATGATATTTTCTGGAGTAATAATGGGATTTATTATTTCAAAAGAAGGTAAGCTACTCAATCTGAAAAAAATACAAGCAATAGTAAACATGGATGTTCCACAAAATTCACTATAGAATCAAATATTCAATGGCATGGCACAATATTATAAACATTTTATTAAAAACTTTGTAGCGATTATGGTTCTAATTATTAAATTCACAAGGAAAATAAAAAATGTTGCAACCCTAGCCTTGGATTCACGACCAAAGCAAGGGCTTGCAAAGGTGCAGGTCAAATAGGAAGCATTGGAGTCACATTTCATGCTACCGGGAGTGTAAAAGAAGTGTGAGGGAATGAACCCCCACACTCCCAAGTGAACTCCCACTTTGGGAGTTGGAGTCCCGGTGGACTCCCAAATCTTTAGAGAGCGATTGCAAGGGTCAAAACCCATTGGATTCAAGATTTACTTATATCATTAAAAATATCTTGAAACGTAGATGTCTAAAATGGTCTTGTGTAACCCATTTGGACATGTAACACACAAGTTATAACCAAATGAAGGGTCAAGAGTCAAATTGATAATTTGCCTCCCGATAACAAAAATTCGGGAATCACCCCAATTTCCTTGTGTGCAAGTGATGTGCGACATACTGTTGGAAAGCTCTCGATGAGGGCTATAATTTTGCTTTAGACATCATTTCAATCGGAGGTCTTCAAGCAAAGTTATGGGCCTGCAAAGTTACATGAGTCCCAACTGTGGGAATTTTGGGACTCCCACTTGGGAGTCTCGAAACAAAATGACATTTGGGTGTTAGTCCCATGGCTAGCCACATAGTATGCTATAAGGGGGAAAGTGGTGGCTTCCCCCAAGTTTGAGCCATGGTGAGTCTTGTGAATCCGTGTTTGCATGTGGCGCGTCCTTGCTCCAAAGTGCTATAACTGCACACTAACCAACTTGTTGTTTGGTTTGTGCATGTCCATGTGAATAAGTGAAGCGCTTGTCAATCTTCCTAATCCCATCATGGAACTCTAGCATGCCCTTCTACCCCCAAAGTTTTGCGAGTTAAGGAACACACCTCAGCTCCTTCTCCTTCCATTGTTTTCACCTTTGGATTCGCAGTTGAGTCCATCGAAGAGCTTGGGGGTGTGTCAAAAAAAAATTTGTGGACAAAGGAGTGTCAAAAAGCTTGGGAGTTTATCGAATAGAAACACATAAATCACCAATATTTATACCACCAAATTGGGACTAAAGTTCCATGTTCACAGAAATGCATCATTATTTGTTGTTAAAGTTTTATTAGCACAAAATATCATAGGGAAGAATAATCAACCAATAGTGTATGCTTATAAACTTCTTGATAATGCAAAACAAAATTATAACACCACAAAAAGAAAAGTTTTAGCTATGGTATTTGCATTGCATAAATTCAAACATTATTTATTGGGAAATGAATTTGTGTTTTATGTAGATCATATGGCTTTAGTTTAATTGATAAACAATCCATAGATCTTAGGGAAAATAGCCAAGTGGTTATTGATCTTTATGGAATATGACTTCATAATTATATACAAGTCAAGTAAGACTCATGTAGTTATAAATGTTTTGTTTAGATTACCTAATACCATAGAACCTATAAAAGTCCCAAAATGAACCACATGTGCTAAATTTTTTGCACATAATTAGAATGGTCGAATGATGTCATGAACTTTTTATAGACAATACAAATGGAAGAATCTTTGTCAATAGGACAAAAATAATGGTTGGCTAGGAATGTTGAACCCGTTACAATGAAAAGTGGTGTTTTGTACAAGATGGGATGGGACAACATATATAGGCAATGCCTACTAACATAGAAACACCAAGGGTGATGAAAGAATTGCATGAAGGAGCAACAAGAGGACATTTTGCAATCAAAATCACATAGAAATATTTTTTGAACGAATGACACTAATCGTTTACAATGTACACAATTGTTAATGATTTCTAAAAATCATCTGATATGTGTTAGCACACTATAGGGTTGGCTATACAAAGTTTGGTTAAGCTAGTCACAACTTTTCCAAAGGAACCATTTATGAAATGGGGATTTGATTTTGTGGGATGAATAAAACTAGCAGGGAGGTATATAGGGAACAAGTACATATTGGTGATTGTTGAGAATTCAAGCTCAACTAGTTAGGTTTCATTAATTACTGGAATAAGAAAGTAACTAAGTTACTTTCACAAGGTTGAGTTATTTTTTTTACTTATATTCGTTTGGTTATTTGTGGTTTGGTCTAGTAGTTAAATACCTTGGTGTTGATGGTTTGTTTCTCTTTTCTTCATTACACAAGTTTGTGTATTTCATGTGACAAGATCCTTGAGGAGTTCTTAATGTTATGTTTTGTGTTTTGAACATCATGTTATAGTTTCCTTTCAATAAAGTTCTATGTTTGCACTTGAGTAGATCTCCTATTTGTTATCATGGTATTAGAGCTTAGGTTATTTGATGAGAAGGTTGAAAGATATTTAAAGTTAAAAAGTTTCTAGAACTAAAGCTTGAGAGTCTCTAGTAATATCATAGGAGTTTATCAAGTGCAAAAGAGAAACGGGGAAAAGGAAAGAAGTGAAGATAAAGAAAAGAAAAGAGGCGAGAGGAAATCCACATATCAAAAGTTGTGGAAGTAGGATCTTTAAATCTATATCTAGATCTATTATGCAAAGATCTTGGAGTGAAACTTGTAAAGATTGTAAAAGACTATAAGACGCTTCTATTCTCAAATTTCCAAAAGAAAAAAATTTGTTTTGTGAGACTTACGAGCTTTTGAAGATTCTGTGTCAGATCTGGTTTTTGGGTCATATCTCCTTTGTTTGAGCTTTTTTGGATCTACAGCTTCGACCTTATAGATCATAAAGGATTATATATGTGAGAAAAATTTCAAGTCATTTGGATAGGTATTGAGAGAGATTCAAGCATCTAAAGTTTCAGCCTTAATTTTGAAGTCAGTTTCTTTTGAAAGTGATAACTCTTTGTGGTCATCATCAATAGAGCTGAAATTTTGAATAGATATAGAAGACATATCTTTAATGTGTCTCCCAAAATTTCAAGGATTTTAGAGTTGCTAAGAGCGAGTTGTAAGTCATTTTGTGTTCAAGTCCCATTTTGAGGTGACTTGAAAGAAGTAGCAAGATCTCTCATTTTATGAAGTCAAATGAGCTGAAATTTTGAGAGACAATAGTAGACATAGTTTTACATGTTTCAGAAAAATTCAAATGGATTCAAGGTCATATGTGAGTGGTGTAGCTTCACAAAATTGTTATGACAAAAGTTTACATTGAGAAGACATCAAAACAAATTTTTGAAATGGAGTAAATATAACTTGGGAGAACTTGAAAGGAGTTTGAAGATTGGGAAGCACAAATACATTATCAAGACCTTCATACGAAATTTTGGTATGTAATCATGTACTTAATACCATACAAAATATTATATGAGATACGTACATATATGTAAAACCTATGTATAATATAGAATTTCGTATAATACTCAAGACATACATACATATACAAGGTCCATCTTGTTCAACCCTAACCCTAACCCTAATCCTAGAAACCTAAGGAAGGAAAACCCTAATCCCAATCCTAGAAACCCTAAGAAGACATTGAGTGTTGCCTTGAAAAATGGCGAACGATCTTTTTCAAATTACAATTGAGAAATTAGACAAAAACAATTTCCAAGTGAGGAAATTTAGGATTATGATTTTTTTTATGTGGAAAGGTTATTGGGAGTTCATAATTGGTGATGAGACATAACCTCCTCTCCTAGAAAACCCCACACAACAACAAATTCAAGCCAATAAAACTTGGCATGAAAAAACAAGAAAAGTCTTGTATTGGCTTTCAGTGAGTGTGTCCGATTCCATGATTGTGCATATTCAAGATGCAAAATCACCCAAGCAAGCTTGGGATACATTGGTGAAGATGTATAGCACCAATACACAAGCCTGCAAAATGCAATTCAAATAAAAGTTGCATAATCTATAGAAAAACAAGATGAAAATCAGTGACTATTCTACAAAGGTGAAAAACTTTGCAGATGTTCTTGCATCTATAGGAGCCCCTATAGATGATGAAGATCTAGTGGTCGTGACCTTGAATGGTCTTGGAAAATACTATAGCCAATTTCGTACTTCAATTGCAGTTCGAAAAACATCTCCCGATTTCCAAGATTTAATAACCTTGCTTATAAGTGAAGAGATGATAGTTGTTGGTACCTCATCTAATGGAGGATCACAAGAAAGTGCTTTCTACTCAAATTCTAATAGAGGTAGAGGTAGAGGTGCTAAAACCTCATTTCGAGGCCGACACGGAAGCTCGCATGGTGGACATCATTAACATGAAGGACAATCTCATGGAGGTGGATGAAGAAACTTTAGAGGAAGAGGAAGTCGTGGAGGTCGTGGTGGAAGTCATCAAAATCAACAACCAAATAGCAATTCAAATTGCTATTACTATGGGAAACCTAGGCACATGGCAAAGAACTATTATCAAAGGGAGCATGATGCACGAAATGGAAAGCTGCAACAAGGGATTATGCATCAATTAGCAATCAAGGTGATGAGCAATTATTTATGATGTAGCACATGGTAAATTCAATGATAGGAGGAGTATCAGATGACAATGTCTGGTATGTGGATTCTAGAGCCTCAAATCACATGACTAGTCATGGAGAATGGTTTAGAGACACAAAGGATTTGAAGACACCAGGTTTTGTGGAAAGTGGTGATGACATTGCACATCCAATCACACAAATTGGCAAGGTGCCATTGTCCATGCAAAATGGGCAAACAAAATACTTGAAAGATGTACTTCATGTTCCAACCAAAACAAAAAATCTGGTCTTTGTAAGCTAGATGGTGGAACAGGGTTTATAGGTGACATTTAACCCAAATGGATGTTTTGTGGAAGACATGAAAAACCAAGGAAAATTGATTGCCAAAGGAGAAAGGAATGGACGAATGTTCACCTTGGATGTGAAGATGCTTGAGGTGAATTCCATGCTATTCACACATGGAAAAGGAGCTGGAGACATTGGAATTTGGCGCAAGCGAGTTGGCCATGTTAATCTTTAACGTCTTAAGCTGAGGGAGAAACAAAATCTTATTAGAGGTCTTCCCAAATTTGGAACAGAAGAGGTGATGTCAGAAGTTTGTGAAGCATGCCAATTGAGGAAGCAAATTAGGCATCCATTCCCAGTTCAAACAACTCATGTAACTTCCAAACCTTTGGAAATGATCCATTCGTATGTGTGGACCACAAAGATAGAATCCATTGGAGGATGTAAGTACTACGTGAGTTTCATTGATGACCACATAAGGAAGGTGTGGGTCTGCTTCATGAAACACAAAGGTGAAGTGTTTCAACATTTTTTGAATTTCAAAGCAATGGTGAAAAAGGAAAAGGGTGTGAGCATTAAGTGCTTAAGGTTTGATGGAAGGGGAAAGTACTTTTCAAATGAATTTAGTGAGTACTCATGTAGTTACTCCCCACAACAGAATGGAATTGTTGAAAGGAAAAACAGGCACATTGTAGAAATAACACGTGCCATGCTGAATGAGAAGAATTTACTAAATTACTTTTGGGCTGAAGCGGTAGTAACTGCTGTCTATATCATGAATCGAACACCCACAACAATAGTTCATAGCATGACACTTGAAGAAAAATTCATAGGCAAGAAACCATATGTCTCACACCTTAAAATGTTTGGTTGCATTGCATATGTGCATGTTCCTGATGAGAAGAGATCAAAACTAGATCCAAAAGCTGAAAAGTGCATCTTCATTGGATATTCTTTAGAACAAAAAGGATATAGTAGTTTCAATCCTTCCACTTGGAAATTACAAGTGAGTAGAGATGTTGTGTTTGATGAGATGGTTAACTGGTACCCACCACTGAAGATAGCATAAGATTAAGAGGTTAGAAATGGTGATGTTCCATCAAATGTGGAACAAGAATCATAATTAATTAGTGGACCACAAGAGTCCTCAATTAGTGGGTCTAGTAGCACTCCATGGAAAGGAAGATTAAGATATTCAAACATTGTAGATGGTAATTCTCAAACATCATCTAGAAATCCTTATGTAGATGATGAATCAAGTGATTGAGAAAAGAGTGTGGGTGACGAATCAAGAATCCCTTTAGTTACTACTCTTGGAGCTTAGATGGCCAAGAAAGCTTTGAAAACACCTGACAACAAGAATGGAGTATGAAGATCCACACGAGTCAAGTACCCTATACAAAGACTCACATATGATGGCTTTGTAGTTCATCATTACACATACATGGTGAAAGTCATACAAGAGGTTGAACCCACTTGTTTTGAATGGGCAGTCATAAACCCTAAATGGGATAATGCCATGGATGAAGAGATGGCGGCGTTGGATGCTAATGCTACTTGGGAGTTGGTAGCTTTACCAAAGGACAAGAAAGCAATTGGGTGCAAATGGGTGTACAAAGTTAAGCACAATATAGATGGATCTGTGAGTAGATACAAAGCAAGATTAGTTGCCAAAGGTTATGCCCAAACTTATGGCATAGACTATGAGGAAACCTATATTCCAATTGCCAAAATGACAACTGTAAGAGCAATAATTGCTATGGTAACAGCAAAAGGATGATCTTTACATCAAATCATAGTTATGAAATTCTTGGTGCGGGAATGTTATGGAAGCCCAAAGAAGCACGAATTTTAACGAATTTTATAGATCAACCGGTGAACATTCGGTAAACATTCGTGGGCATGTTAGGCTTACATTATTAGGCTTATATCTTGGATGGACAAATCAGCCTCTCCTAACTTTACCATCAAGCAGATTCGACAGGACAGCATATACCAATGAAGTCACTCTCTAGCAAATGTTGAACGAATCTTCCTCAAGCTTTTATATTGTTGATCAACTTTAAAACATTATCAGACTTCTATCCTGGATGGACAAATCAGCCTGTCCTCACTTTTCCACCAAGCATATTCAGCATCACACCACCCAAAAAGATTCAAGAAACAAATGCATGCAATCAAGCCCTGCATCAGAACTAGTTGAACTGCATACCAGATCTGATTGGACTGCACAAACTAGAAAAAGTTTTGACCTGACTGCAAAATCTAATAGCTTTTAAACTTTCTTGAGCTCCAACACACTAGATTCACAAAAAAAAGGACACAATCCAATATTTTGCCAAGCTCACCCGTGCTTCACTCTTCCTCCAATTCCTCCTCTCCGCTATCCCATGCCACCATCTGCTCCTCATACTCGATGTTATTCACCTTGCTGATCAGACGCAGGTTAGAGAACACCTCCACCAGATCGTTTGCCCTGTCTGGTCGCAGACGATTGCGCTTTTTGTTGTGGATAAAATCGTAGGTGCTCCAATTTCTCTTGCACACAGACGTGCATGAGATCTGGCTCAGCACCTTCTGCACCACGCTCTGCAGCTCGGGGCACTTTGAGCCAAATTCCACCCACCACTTCCAGCCTAGCAACTTCTTAGCACTTGCCTTGACGATCGGGCGGCCAAACTCTCCTTCCGAGTTCCTGTACTTAGCTAGCTGTTCAATTGCCTTGACCTGATCCTCAACGTCAGGCAGAAGCTTCTCAACAATGTTGTGAAACCCTCGCATCACTTCTACGTTGCTATGATGCCCGTTATCTAGAGACTGATACTCCGGGTCAAGAACATACCCAGCGGCATGCATGTCGCTGTGCAGCATCTCCCAGCGCTTCTCCCAGATTGCATGCACCTGTGCATATTTCTGAGCAGAGACCTTGATCCCAGGATAGTACTCCGAGGTGCCATCCCTCAGGGCCTCCAATTCCTGTCCGCAATTGAACATTGCCACGTAGACCTTTCCTGCGATTGGCACCCCCCGATCGCACTCCCGCAACAGAGCCACCGTCCCTTTTGTCAAAGCTAGCACCTCTTCTAGGTTCTTCCAGAATCCGCTCCGCAAGACACAGTCCCTCACTTCGTCCCCGTCATCCAAATGATTGGACTTCTCGTTCCACTCCTTCCACTCCCGGCCGACAACCAGCTCTTGCAACGCCTCTCTCACCTCCAGCATGCGGTCCAGCATGATGAAGTTGGTGGCAAAGCGCGTGTCCCCCGGCTTCAACAGATCTAGCGCAGACTTCCTGCGAAACAACACCTGACTCTGGTGGTGATTTGTGATGAATTTCACCACCGCCTTTGCCTCTGCAACCACCTCTGCAGCCCATGGCAGCTTCCCCACATCTTCAAGGAGCAGGTCCAGACAATGTGGGGTGCATGGCGTCCACGTTATCCAAGAGAACTCTTGCTCAACCAGCCTGCCAACAGCTTTGCAAATTGCCGCACTATTTGTAACAACTTGGATGACGTTATTTGCACCAACCTCTCGGATGCAATCAATCAGCTGTCCGGCAATATAAGCAGCGTCCTTTGTCTCACCCCCCATATCAACCGCCTTGAAGAACATTTCCCCCTTCGGAGAGACAATGAGCAGATTTAACAAAGGGCGCCTACACACATCAGACCACCCGTCACTGGTAATCGTTGCCCCTGTCAGCTGAAGAGACTCTTGGAAGGAGGCCAAGCCATCCTGACAGAGCTGCTTCTCACGCTCCAGAATGGTTGTTCGCAGCCTGTCCACAGAAAGAGGCCCTGGATATGACTCCCCAAAGCTTGTTGTTGCTACCACAGCTACCTTGAAGTGAGGATCCTTTGCTGAACGAAAAGAAAGCCCATTGGCATAGAATGCTCAACCCCAAAGCTGGTCAACCTTCGAGCAATCCTGCTTAGAGAAGGCAGCCTTCAGGGTGCTTTGCTTCTTAGGTTTGACAGCCTCCCCACTGGACAGCTTGTCAAGCTGCTCAACCTTCCACTTCTTGAACTCTTTTTCCTTCTTTTCCTTCTCCAACTCCTCAAACTGGTGTGTAACCACCGGGGGGACTTTGTCACAAGCTCGCACACCAGATCCAGTCCACCCTAGAAGATGTGCACAAATCCTGGTTGTTGTGGTAGTGAAGACAAGTTCACAGTACTTGCATTTGACCTTAGTGCTTTCCCTAGGGGTCTTGGGTTCCTCCTGCTGGACAACGTGGGCATGCTCTTGTCCCTTTTCCTTGACCATGGCAGCTGTCAGATTCCTTATCCTTATCCTCATATCTTCAACTATGCTGCTGCATAGAGACATATGGAAGTTGGAAGCTGGCAACTTCAAGCTAGATCAAACTAGAACGAAACATTGGCATGCAAGACGTCAGGCTACCGTATAGACTCAGTCAAGCCTGGTGGCCTAGCCGCACCGTACTGCACCGGCGGCGCAGCCGGCAGGTATTGGCGGCAGCCTGACTCCGAGTGGTAATGGTCTGACAATAACCGTTACCGTTCAGCACAGGTTGTCGCCACGCGCAATGTCCATGTTGGCAAATGTTTCATGAATGTATGCCGAATGTTTTGACAAGGTGCTTTACCACGTAAATTCGCGAATTTTAAAGTGCAAAATGACGAATGCAAATATTTTTACAATTTTTCATTAAAAGCTATTTAACTTTATGAATTTTTATCCATTTATGCATGCCTCTAGTCAGATTGCATTTGTATCTCATTATTGGTTTGATATACATTACCAATGTCCAATCTGAGCTCCTTTAGCTCCTTTTACTGCTTCAAGAAAACCTGTTCCATATTCCTATAATCTTTTTGAAGTTTATTGTGTTCCACATTCACAAAATCTTTCTTTGTCTTCAACTTTGAATAATTGGCATATGTTTGCGTTAGAGTTATTTGCAAATAATCCCTTTCTACTCTAATGTTTTCCAGATCCTTGTTGTGTTTTTCCATGTTGTTAATCTTTTGTCTAGTTATTTTTGGTTTTGCCCATATTTCATTATTTTTATGCTTCTTGACTTACAACTTTGCTTTGAGCTTTTGTTCCTTCTCCAAAGCCCCTTGTAGATTTTAAACAAGTTTGTCCTTCTCTATGATCTACTTATTTCTAATTTCCAGATCTAAAAGTCTAAGCAGAATGTTGGTCATTTGTGTACTATATTTTGTTGCATGTTGAAACATACTAGTAGTCCTCCTACGTTCATCCAAGTCTACTTCTAGCCCTTACACAAACCCTAGTGTATGAAACCTAGGAGCCTCTCCCATGGAACTAGTATTTGAAGAACCTAAACTTCTATGTGTAATCCATATTTCTCCAAATATATTTGTTCCTATTGTAGAACTTGGTCTTGAAGGTAGCATACCTTCATTATTTTGTGGTATTGGAATAAATTGTTGCACTTCTGGTGGATCTAATTCCAAGTCTTGTATTTACACCTCTACTTTTTATTGGGCTTGAAATTTTGACTCCCTCTTGGGCCATTTTTGGCGCTCTTGCCCATTTGATTTATGCTCTTAGTTTGGAGAGATATGTGGTTTTTGATCAAACTTAGAAGATATTGATTTCTCCTTGTATCTCTCACGCTGTTCTTATTGTTTCCTCCACAATTTTGCTGCTTGTTGAGGGTTTACATTGCCCCTCATTATAGTATCCCCTTGTCTTCTTTGCCTCTTTAGCAAAGTCTCTTCTCCTCATCATCATTAGACTTGGACATTAGAACTGGTTTTTTGGTTATTTTTGTCTTTAGTTGTTTCTCCTTTTTGGAAAAATATGTGCAAAGTTCAAAGGTTTTTTTTATAAACAAACCTATCTTTCAGAGTCTCCTTCCTCCTATCCTCCTATGGGTGTTTTGTCTACTTTTTTTTCTCATGTGGTTTTGCCGCTTGAAGTGGAAA
>Ga0209208_10005484_pt1 | contig 17685 bp, 7 predicted proteins | sample S1TSphfallax_3_FD_187694 | JGI IMG/M metagenome (GOLD analysis project Ga0209208, IMG submission 187694) | Host-associated microbial communities from peat moss isolated from Minnesota, USA - S1T2_Fd - Sphagnum fallax MG (SPAdes) (version 2) | ecosystem: Host-associated > Plants > Peat moss >... | reverse complement strand
AGTTTTGGCTTTATCAATATTTATAAAATCAACATCCTTTCATTCCTTAAGCTTCTTAAGTTCAAAGATGGTTCATAGAGTAACAATAGTTCCTTAGAAATGATGGATACGAGTTCAAGATGATCAATCATCCCTTCAATCTTGTAACTAAAACTAACTTTTGATGGTGCTAACTAAGAGAATATGGAGTAAAATCTTGAAACCTTGAATCAAACTGAAGAGCATGTAAGTTTATGAAGGAGTTGTTCTCCAAATTCTTGAAATGAATTCATGTGGTGAAATTGAAGGATGTTTGTTAAAATGTGTTACCTTTAAACAACCTTGCATGTCATCACAAACATCAAGATTTATTTACAAGTAATTTAACAAGCATGAGTGTTGATCAAAGCTTTCACAAAAATTTTTTTTTTTTTTGTGAATTTGATTTGGATTACAAACTTTTATGCATTAATTGTAAACTTAGGAGTTTGCAATATGAGTAAAATTCCATTAGTTATTTATTACTTAGAGCAATGTTACAATGAAGGAAAGTTCAAAGAGATAAGCTTGAAAAGAAAAAAAAAAGTTAATATTTTAAATAACCCCTAGGTATGAAGGCAAAAAATTGACTTTAAATTGAAAATAAAATAAAATAAATTAGCATTGATGAGATTCAAAATGGTGGCATACCACCATGAATGCACAAAGTTTTGGAGCATGGCACACAAGTCTTAACAAATAGATGTTGTAAATGGTGTTGTGGAACATTACCAAATGTACTCACTTTTCACTAAACAATTGGAGGTGACATTCAATATTGTTAAGTGTTTTGAATTGAACCTATTTACCTCTAAGTCTAAAAGGTGGTTAAGATATTTCCTATTGTTACCTATTTTTACAAGATGAACTTTATTTGACATTGCCAATTTCCATATTGGACAATTTCAACATATGACAATCTTGAATAAAACCTTTCTTATTAGTTGGAAACTAATTGCATTAATAGGTGAAAATCATGGTAAAATATATTGAAAAGGGAATGTTTGTGATTGTATAATGTATCATACATATGAACACATATATCAAAATAACATCAAATCGGTGAAAATACAATAATAATAAAAATGTGAATTTATGTTAACTTAATGATAATCTACTTGCGCCCCAAAAAAACAAATGAACCAAAGAAATAGATCAAAAGTTGATTCCAATGAAGATGAAAATTTTGGGTTTATTGGTACTTTAACACAAAATACTCGAGTAATATGTGTATTCTAGGTTAGGATATAAAAATGATTATATTATTGAAATGTGGGCCAATTTTTTATTTATTTATATTTATTAGAATAAAATTTAGTTGTACTTCACAAAAGTTAATAATGAAAAAAATAGATTACAGAAGTTACTTGTATTTTTAAAAACCTACTTTCAACCTAGTTTTACAATGTGAAATTCTAAAATTAATGCACAATAGTGAAAAACTATTTTGTGTTTCATCATTCGTGTAAAAACATTCAATGTACAGATTTTTTTGATGGGTTTTGGTTATTATTTTCAATCTATTTACATTCAACCTTGACAAGGTAAATTCATTATATTTTTTATTATGTTTTCACCCTAAAGTTAAAACCACTAACAATAGCAACCTTGAATTTTTTGTTAGTTGAAAACTAACTTAACCTAGAAGGATTAAATGACTTAACACCCACCAATGGACCAACCACTAGATACTAATGCAATGTTAACCAACATCAACTCTTTGCTTGTTTGTCACCCAAGCTTTGACATAATTTATGCAAGTTGAAAATAATTTTGAACCTTTATTTTAAAAAATTGGAACATTAATGGTCCTTAGAAGGACAATCAACTAGTTTTTTATTTTTAGGTATTACAAAAATTGACAAACAATGTTTACATGATGGACCCTTATTGCAAAGGTAAACCTAATATAGCCTAAGAACTACCAACATGTATTGCATACAATGTGTTGGAATAACTAGCCCAATTCTCCATCACCATCCCTAGCTCCAAATGAATTAAAAAATACTTGGAGCAAAACCCTTAAGCATATACTTTTACCAATATTAGATGTCACATTGCATGATGCCATCCCACCTATTGTTAGTCAATTTTGGCTTGCAATGAAGCCTCGAGCTTTTCATATGCACCTTTTCTTCCTTCCCCCCTAACCATGCACCTCTCTTATTTTATTGTTTCCCTTCATTCAAGTTACTTGATTAGCCCAACACCAACTTCACTTAACAAATTCAATAACTAAAACAAGACATAAACTAATAAAAACAATTCATTACAAAAGAATGTGGTTTTTATCACACAAAAAGTTGTGACTCATTTTACACATGCATGAGGTCAACTTTGTAGTGTTTTCTTTACAACAATCATTTGCATAATATGTAAAACTATTACATATTACAAACATTTGAATTGTTTTGAAAAAAAAAACCTCCTCCCTCTTTCATTACCCTTAGGTCACAATGCAAAATATTACTTCTTGTGTGGTTTACTCTATTTTTTAATTTTATTGTGTTGGTTTACAATATATTATTATGTATGCAATAACTTTCTAATCTAAATATGTAATATTTTACATTGGTAGTTACTAACAATGGGACACATATAATCTTAGCCAATATACACTAGAGAAATCTATAAAATCAGGGAAATACAACATTAAAACCATGAGTTTGGTCCAAAAATTGGGTGAGATTTAATTTTTAAAAACCTGAACAAATTAATAACATTCAATAAAGGGTGAAACTTAGAAAAACATCAATTTTGTGGTAAACTAAGTTTCATCCTATTTTGACCCCCTCATTCCTTTTTCTTGAGCACTTCCATTATTGCTACGTATATTTTCATTGTTATTATTTGTACATATACTATAATTACTTTTGAAACTTGTGCATTCAATGCTAAATTTCAATACCATGATTTAATATTAAAAAATTATCTTACAAACGACACTAAAAATGGGGTTTGGGAAGTGAAAGGAGACCCAAAAAAGGGTGAAAATAATGTGACTTTAAGGAAAATTCTAATGTATAAAAACTTTTGCTTCCATTATTCAATATATATTATTTTACTTTACCTTGTATATGCATAGAGTCTCATTCATAAATCTCACATGGTATGAAAATTAGATAAAGGTCCAATGTTCATCAAATTTTGTAAAATGAAATATGGATCAAATTCCAAATAAAAGAACCTTTTTTAAAACAATACATAGTCAAAACAATGTGTTATTAATAAAATGTAACAAAAAGAAAGAAGGACACCAATCAATGCCATAAAATGTAATTAATAATTAGAATCAACTTACAACATTTATATATTATGCCAAATTTTGCTTCTAGGTGCACAATGTTGTTTGATATGAACAATCAAATCATATGTAAGGCACCTAGTTGGGATTAGATCACTCCAAGCCTATCTCATGAACTATCATTGCCTTCTATAGGTTTTTGTTCCCCACACAAGTCCACAAATTTTCCTTGTCAAGCATTGTTTTGAACTTTCAATATACCCAACATACCGAGACACGTCCAACTTACAAATTCAACATAAATAAATTGCACATACCCACATCACAACTTCACAATTCTTTCAGCACATCAAGCATCCCCGGGAATTTTGACAAAAGAACTACCCATCCTAAATTCAATGACAAATGGCAACTGACATTTCCTTTAGAGTTCCCATACCCAAATAGATCTCATACTCTTTCCCACCTACCTACTAACCTATATATTTAAAATGTAATAATTTCATTCCCATGTACCTACTCCCCACACATCTATTCACCTACCTACCCACCCATATACTTACTTACCTACCTTTCCACCTTCTTACATACCAACCCTTCAAGTAGGTACCTACCAAACCCCACCTATCTACTTGCACCTACCTACATGGTTGTCATTCCAATAGACCTTGCAACTATAAAAAATGATGAAGAAAAATAAAATGAAGGTATTGCATAGATCTTGGATTCGTTCACTCAACAAATATTTAAAGGCATGATTAAAATATTTGTCATTGCCCATATAAGGGCATTACATATATGCATTGGCTTGAAAAAATATTGGCTTCAAATAGGGTGTTTTGAAGATATTGCACAAAGTTATGAAAATCCAAATCATGTGAAATACCCATTAGGGCATTAAGTTGTCAAAGGATGTTTTTCATTGTGATGAAGGTATTGCAACTTAATGTAGATGTCCAAGGAATATGGAACTTTGTTCCAACTTCGGTGTATTCAATGCATGTTGTATTTCGAATTAAGCAACTAGGTCTAAATTTAGCAATTTGATTTGTTTATTTTAATGGTGTACTTTAAACAATGTGGATTAGATTTATAAATATTATGGTCATATAATTATTTATGTTGTTTAACACTATGGTGAACATGATAAAAGTATTGTTTGCACATAAGGCACTTGGTGTTGGAAATAGAATCATGTCTACATGAGAGGGGTATGGCACAAAATTATAAAACTTTGGGTGGATAATAATGAAGATATTGCTTATACACTAAACCCTTGGTATTGAAACATGAAAATAATGTTCAACATGATGAGAGTATTGTATGCAATGATGAAGGTTGGGAGGATTAAGATGAAAGTATTTATTACACACCAATGGCTAGAAACATGAGTGTATAAAGGCATTATTAAGTAAAAATTGAAATTGAAATCCCAAACAATTGGGGTATTGGACAATTTTTTTTTGAAAAAATGACCCCACCAACCTTCTTGGGAAAGTTTGAAAAGGAAATAATTAAATTATCATCTTGGGGAGGAACAAATAGTACAACTAATTGCAATGGATCATTTATAATGTTCATATTGAAGTAAAATATTCAAAGTTTACCCTAAACCCACTTGATTCAATTTGATCCTTTAACACAGATGTCATTAATTCATTTGTTGCACCATGCACTAATCCATCACAAAAACTATCCCATCCATGCTTGGTGGAGGTTGTATATTTTCCAACCTTGTGTGAAGTGCCATTCCAATCAATTTAACAATAACCAAGAAATTCAACAAACATTAAACAAAACAAAAAACCCCCATTGCAATACTAAACACCATTCATTACAAACAAAATGTAGGGTTTAGTTGCCTAGTTTAGGGTTTATAGTTGAGGAGAACAATAGAAGCAAAGGAGGAGATGGAAAAAAAACCCAAGAATAAAGCCAAAACAATATGATTGCAGATAAACATAGAAAAAAATATTCATTAAAAACAAAAAAGACACAAAAGAAATAAAAACACATGCGCATGTGCGCGCACACACACAACACAAAAAATAGATTTGTTTTAGAAAATAAACAAGAATTTAAAAATAAAAAACCCTAGAAATAAGCAAAAAACCCAAAAAAATGGAAAAAAAAATCAAATCAAAGGTTTGGTGTGTATGTAATATCCTCATCAACAACGTTGACATTCATTTCCTTTTTACTACTTGCCGAGTGCACACACACATAGGTGCTTGTTCATGTCCACAATTCAAACTTCTACAAGCTAACAACCTTTGTTGTTGTTGAGCTGTTCTTCCTTGATGGCTTACCAACATTGGCCTATGAACGTTAAAAACATAATGTGACCTAAACAAGCTCTTGTTGTTGTAGAGCTCCTCCTCTTTCATACACACATGAAAAACAAACACACAAAAAAAAGAAAAAAGACACAAAACAAACACCCCAGCCAAAAAAAACACAAGAAAAAACACCCAAATTTTTATTAAAAAAAATTATATATATATATAACTAACCACAAGAAAAAAGAAGACAATGAATCAAGAAAGAACAATACAAACAAGGCAGAAAGAAAAAGAAAAAAGTGAGGAAGAAAATGGTGAGTGTGGGAAAGAGGAAGCAGAAAGGAGGAGAAAAATGAGGGAGGTAAAGGGTAGGTAAGAAAAGAGTTGAAAGGGGTGCGAAAAGAAAAAGCTCTGACTATTGAGGTGAGGGGTGTTGGTGGGGGTACTCCACTTCACCACCAAGACACTGTCCTGAGGTTAGGTTAGGTTAGGTAGGGTTTAGGGTTTACTAAACCCTAAACCCTAAACCCTAAAACAATCATGCTTGTGTTTATTCCAGATATGTATTCTACTTCTCATTGTTGTCCTGCTGCTGCTGCAGTAGCTCCTCCGCCAACAACACCATGATGAGCCATGAGTCATGATGAGTCATGATGAGTCATGACCTAAGGCCAGTTATGATTATGTCTTGTCACCCATGATTCACCAACACAATTTTATTGATAGGAATGCTGTTGTTTAATACTCTAGTAGTACCTTTAGCCATTTCAACACATGTCCATTTTTGAAAATTAATTAATTAATTAATTAATTTTTGAAATATTCATTTCAACAAATGAAATATTCCTAAATATTCACTATTATTCTTCACAATATTTTTTCAATTGGAAGAAATAATTTTTGAAAATTTGAAAATATCGATAAATAATATAATTAGTGTCGAATTGGCCCAAGGTACTAAAGGGTAATCTACTTGACTTAACTTAATATAAGTACGTACCATCTAGGCTACTAAAAAACAACTTTGATACCTAAACCCAAGCCTTCTCATTGGCTGCAAGAAATTTTTATTTTTCAAAACGGTTTGTCACCATTTTTAACCTGGACTAATACCCCTATTACAAGCTACTAGGGTGTGGCTCATATTAATTAGTTGTGGGGACTCCCAAAGTTCAACCTTTTTTCTTATTGTCATGGGCATCTTTGATTGGCCTATCACCACCAACAAAAAAAAAAAAAAAGCTTTGGACAATCCCAAAATGGATATATTGTAAGCTCCTCCATTGGGTTGGTTATATAAGTTACAAGAGTATAACTTAGGGCCCATGATATGGGATAAAGTGAGAAGCTATTGGGAACATGTTGAGGAGCACATTGGGAACTTGGGGACATGTTGGGAACTCATTGGGAGCTTGATGGGAACAAAAAAAATCCAACACTTCCACCCTCTCCTAAAAGAAAAAAAAAAACCCCCCCCCCCCCCCCCCCCCCCCCCTTGGGTGCATGCTGCCTCATCTCATTGGCTGCAAGAGTTGTTTTTGGCCTACTCGGGTTCTTTCCCATTTTTGGCCTAGGCTAGTGGCATTGGGATGAACTATGGGTGCATCTCAAGAGCCCTTGGTTGTAGGTTGTTTGAGCTATTGGAGAGGGGCTTTCTATGGAACGAAAGCTAGGCACTTTGAAGGGGGATTGTGTGATGACCCATAAGTCCTCTAACTCAATTGAAGGATAACTTAACTTAGAAATTACAAAAAGAAAAAAAGATTAGCATGAGATTTCCCCTTGAAGTTGGTGACTTTGTAGCCTCTCACAATATAAAAATTTCTTATAGAGTTTTAGTTGGATGAGTTAGTTGTGTGTTGCAACAAGCAAAGAAAAAAACACTCAACAAAAAGAGCCAAAGAGGAGAGGTTTCTTTGATTCACCAAAACAAATAGTTACTTACATTTTGGACTTTCCCAAAAGCAACATAATGTAACCTCTCCATATATGGCTTTTCCATTGGCGTGTAGGTATGATAAGTTGCAAGAGTAGAATTTTGGGCACAAAGGGTATGGAACAAAGTTCTTCACCCCCAAGCTCTTTAGTTTATATCTCAAGTGTGATCACACATGTTATAACACACACTTGAATGATTATAGGTAAACCACATTGCACACATGTGAGTTACTTTTGTACTCTAGCAATTCTTGACTCTAATCACACTTGAGTCAATATAACCACATGGCCCCCATATGGAATTTGGATTGCTTTCTAATTTAACAACACATGAGTCCACATGGATAACCACATGGTAGGTATACATGTGGTTTACTTTCTACTTTAGTATTGGGAATTAGAATTGGGAACTTGGGTGGGAATGCATTGGGAAGCACATGGAAACATATTGAGAACTAGCTAGGGAAAACACATTAGAACATCACATTTCCAAAAACCTTCTCAAACTCCCGGAAAAAATGAGTTTGTGCATGACATGAAGATTTTTCTCCATGTCATGCATTATTAGACAACGTTCAACACTATTGAAACCAACAAAATCACATATTATTTGACAATAATTATATTATTTTTTTAAAAGTTGAAATCTTCAAAAATTATGTTTTTCTGATTTTGTTTTTTTGAAGGAACATAAAGAATCTGAAGTAATATTTGTAAACATGTAATTTGTCAAAATGTAATCCTCAAAATTAATTAATTAATTGACAAACAAGTGTCAAAGTGACCAAGGTAGTATGGTCATGGAGCATGCACACAAATATGAAAAAAGAGGTGTAGTTTTTATGTCAATGCTTTTTGTGCTTGTGACTCTTGGGCTTGAATTACCAATTTATAGGTGAGTTTGAAATAACATATATTTTTTGAATTAATGTCATGGGGATAAACCTCAAATGCAAAACATTACAAACCCTTTCACAATAAACATAATTTTATTAATGTAAGTTTCCCATTTTACTTATTGCTTATATTTGGTCATTAAATTCCATGAAATAGTTCCACGTTACATATTATGACTTAGAAATGCTCACATCACAAATTTACAAGTTTCATTGGTTTGTTTGAAATTCACATGAAATTTATTATTTGATGAGTTTGTGTTTTTAAAACACATACATGCATCATACATGTTTTAAACCCATGATATCTATGTGTAAAAAACACAAATTCATGAAAAAATAATTTCCTCACAATTTCCATTATCAAATCATGGGATGGAAAGTTTGTGATGCATATCAATTTTCTATATTATCTATTAGTTAGTTGCATGCTTACATTAAACATGTCACATTCATACTATATAGTGCACATGACTACATACATTGGGTTCAAGTTTTATAATTCAACAATTGTACCAACATCATCTAACAAATATAAAAGAAAAATAAGGAACATGACATTATTTAAGTACTAAACTTTGTATATTTAAAGTCCCTTCATGAAAAAGGAATATATGTAAAGGAACAACGATTTGAACAAGGTCTCCATGTGCAACATTTATTGTTGAAACATAGATTTTTTGGTGGCAAAGTTTTGCAATCATTTGTCACCAAATCATGCAATATTTAATGTTAAAGTCATTCAACTTTTTATTTCCAAGAAAATGTTCTATCAACACATCTCTAGATGTTTAAAATTTTGTAATAAGAAATACTCTAGAAAAAATGTATCCAAATTAAAATCCAAACTTTTTCATGTATAATTTGTAATATATTCCTCTTCCTCCCACCATCAACATTCTTTTTCAAAATTTGTCTTCAATATTAACGACATTGCAATTCAAAGCAATCCAACAATTGACACAATGCACAAGTTTTGGCCATTTCCATTGACACATTGTGAACACATCAACAAAAAAACCATATAGTACATAATCATCTTGAAATCCCTTTATCACTTTAGCCACCAACGGATAACGGTTCTATGTCATAAAAAACAAAATGACATTTGTGTTAGGTAAAGTTCAAGGGTTAGCATGACCAAATAAGGACCCGCACAAGGTGGAGTTAAGTGCATGCCCAATTTTGATAAAACCCATATTCAAGGATTTTATTGTGCATAAACATCTTGGAAACATTTTATTTTTAAAAATTCCAATGATACTTGGTGGGTATCATGGGAAAAAATAAAAAACTAAAATGGGTGTTTTGGAAAATGTAATGCCCACAAGTTTTTTAAAACATTCAACCTTCGTAGAGGAAAAAATATGCATAGTAAGGTGCTTTCCAACTACATTGCAACATTTCATGCCTTTACAACTATTTTATAACCTTAAAATCACTTGTCTTTCACATTAAAAAAAAATTTATACCCAAAAAATTGGTAACCAACAAAAATATTAATTTCCAATTGAGGGTCACACCATACTATCCATTTTCAATACGCATTTCCTCAACAATCAACACACAATGAGTTTTTTTTCTTTTTTCTTTTGTATATTGGTTTTAGGTATTTTTTTGAAAGGTGTAACATGGAAGGAAAATATTGGAAAACATGATACACTAGAATAAGTTGAAGGGTCTATGTGGTGGGGATATGGGGGTGGCAAATATCTATGTTTTTAACACCTCACACGAATGATGTATCCTACGGGTAAAGATAATCCAAAAGTTACCTAGAGATTGTAGATGGATTTTGGTTGGTGATTATGATACTATAAAGTTTAGTAGTGATAAGTTGAGTGAGTGTGGGTGGTTAATATTTCAAATAAAAGTAGTTTGCAAGGAATTAACTCAAAAATCACTTTAATACTATGATGAATTCAATCATAGGGGTAGGTTCAAATATATTTGGGAAATAGGTGCATGTATGGGGTTAAAATTTTGGGTAGATTAAGTATGTTCTACATGCCAAAGAATGTGCAACCCATGTAGGTAGTGCCATCATACATTATGATGTTAAAGGTGATTGTGGAATATATTGGCATTACATTGTCTCCTTTTGTTACAAGCTACAAGAATTAACATGAGGAAAGGTTGGATCTATTGTATGAATACATGATAATTAAGTTGCCATGAAACAATTTCAAGTATGAAAATTTTATGGAAAAAGATGAATGCAACTTCACCTTGTTTTTCCAAATTTTAAAGAGTTGTTAAGTTCTACAAATTATTTTGTATGAGGAAGGTTGAAGAGAATAGGAAAGTAAAGAAAGAAATAAGGAATTGATTGTAGGCTACCCAATTGGCCTTACAAAGTGAACCTCAAAATGTGGTTGTTATGGAGTCCATGGAAGAAGCCTTAGAAGCTTCAAAGGTGTTTGAAGAAGGGATGATTAATGACGTTCGAATTAGGAGTAGGATTAAGTTGTTGGAGAAACGGTATGCCGCAACTAAATAATTATTATTTTTGTTAAAAAATCAAGGTCTTCATACCTTGATCTTAGAATTGGAAACCAAAAATTTGGGGAGAAGTTAGTTCACAAGCAAGGTTGGTGAGTATTATAAGGAGTTGTATTCCAAACTTTATATTAGGGAGGCCTATAGACATGATTTAAGAAAGGCTCATGAGGTGTTTCTAAAGAATCTTTCATATAAAATATTTAATCAATTGAACAAACTTTGGCTAATCCTATAATAAAATGTGAATTGCTTATAGAATTAGGGGCCATGGCCAAGGGCAAAGCCCTTGGCCTAATTAGGGCAAATATGGAATTCTTCTAATGCATGTGGCTAGTTATTCGGTAGGAATTTAATGGAATGGTGCATATCTCAATTTAAAATGGTTGATTCCCTCACGAATTACCAAAGCATGATCATTTTATTGCATAAAAGACATGAAAAAAAACTTTTGTTTAGTTGGCACCTTATCATGTTACTTAACATAAAATATAAAATATTTGCAAAAGCTTTTGAAATACCTCTTCAACTTGTATTAATGCAAATCATCACCACAATCCAATTAACATTCTTGCCACTAAAGTACATTTGAACAACATCTTTTCATAATACAATCTTGTGGGCCAATAAATCTATGTAGCCAATGGTGGTCTTGAAATTAAAATTATCCAAGGAATATGATAAGGTTGATTGGAATTTTTTTTTCAAGTGTATGATCTGGCTTGCAATTTTGGATGAGTGTGTTAGCATGGTCTAAATGTTATTTGTTGGAGCCCCAACTTGCATCTTGGTTAATGGGTAAACCATTAGGGATTCTACCATTGAATGAGGAGTGCACCAAATGTGCCTTTTGCCCTCTACCTATTCTTGATAGTTTGTCAAGCCTTTAATTCAAGTATGCTAGAAGAACTCAAGGTACGTAGAGTTCATAGTGTCAAGTTCCATGGGTTAGACATGTAACACTTGATAGGTCAATATGTTGATGACACACATTTCATAATTAGGTCATCTCATGTGTACTTCACCCAACTTGTGCACGTTTGTAATTGTTTAATAAAGTGTTTAATATTTTCACTAACACACTTAAATCAATGTCCTTTTGGTTAGATGGAAGGCAATTGAGAGGTGAATCTTGACAATAATATTCAACTAGACTTGCACTTCCCCTCATGATATCTCCAAAATTTGAAGTACACAATTTAGTTTATCTTTATATTCAATTGATGTAGACATAATTTCCCATTTTACACTACTATATCATTGAGTAGAATGAAGATAAATCCCACCATGGGTTGGAGCTGTAAATTGGGTATGTGAATAAGATCTTAGAAGAAAATTGGGTTTTTGTAATTAATCAATTTGTGAGTACTTGCAATTCTTTGGCTCAAATTTCCTAGTTTTGTCAATTTTGTTTATAGATAGGGATTTTAGTACTTACGTGTTTTGTTTTACAAGTCTACCTTCCATCGATATGGCAAAATCCATTTATGCATTATGGTTCGATTCCCTTGGAAGGCAGTGAAGGTGGTGGGATTTTACAACAATAATAACAATGTGAAATTAAACAACAACAACAACATGATGATGAAACCTTAACCTTAAGCAATAACAACATGAATCTTAAACCCTAATTCAAAATTTTGTTTGCATTTGTTTCCATCCATCCCAAATGAACATCATTGTGCACAATGAAAGTTTTGTCTAAATAATCACCATGTTGTTAGAAGCCAAAATAACATATAACCATTTGAGCAACACATGACTTTTGGAAATTGCCACGTAAAACCACCCTCCTTAGACTAGTGGTTGCCTATTCAGCAACATCAAGAATCACAAAAAAAACCACAAGTGGTGTAAGTTAAGGTTGTAAAGATAACAAGTGGGCCAAAAAGGTACATTTTTAGGTTTTCTTTGACAATAACATGTGGGCCAAAAAGGTACATTTGAAGGTTTTCTTTGACAATAACAAGTGGACCAAAAAGGTAGATTTTTAAGTTTTCTTTGACAATATCAAGAGTATGGACCTATAAGCTTATGTTTTGTGGGGGGGAAAGTGGCTTTCTTTTTATATTACTAAGTTGGGGAAGGAAATGTTAATGAAAGAGAAGCCTAAGGTCAATATTGTTGTAAAAATATGGATTCGAATTATTTTTGGTAAATTTCAAATATTTGGGGTAGGCTAATGTTTCGAGTAAACAAAGGAACAAAAAGGAGGTGGGTTTTCATTTAGGTTATGTGGAACAAAGTAGTTGTGGTAAATAAATGGAAAGTAGTAACATATATGTTGATCAATCAAACTTGCCCATTATGTGAAATTGAAGACAAATCTATATTGCATAGATTTTGGGAATGTGCACATACCCAATGTGCTTGGGTGTATGTTTAGAAATTATGATATGTTTAGTATATGGGCCCAATGATGGTAGATAAACACCCTTCCTCTAGTGGAAACAATGTGTCTTTGTTGCCAAGGTCCTTAATAAGTTCCAAAAGGTCAAAGGAATTTGGTCCTTGCTAAGAAATATCACCAACAATTTCAATTGGCCTTACATTATGATTAGGAAGGTGATTTGGAAAACTTTGACAAACTATGTTAAAATAACATGGGTGAAATGTTGAAGGTTTGTGATATTTTCCCTTTCTAAAAATTTGAAGTTTCTTATTAACTTTGACCAAAATTAGGGCATGTAATAATTGTTTTGTGTCAAAACTAGTATTTTCAAGTGTTTTATGTTAGAATTGGTATTTTACAAGTGTTTTGTGTTAGAACTGATATTTTTGTTAGATGGTGTATGATGGGCCTTGTAAAAGCTTCATCAATTAAACATATTGAACATGGGGTAGCATTCCCCTCTTTGATTGGGGTTTTCTTTTCTTCATAATTTTTTCATTTGTGCCCCCAAAAAAGGTAAACGTGCAATGTAGTACCATTCAAAGTGTTGGCAACTAAAATAAAAATTTTCACCTTTTTAAGACTAACTTTTGCTAACTATATTATTTAGTCCATATTTAGTCTAAATCAAAATTTTGATAAAATTATTTCATATGTAAAGCTTTTGTTATTAATTTGCACTTTTGAAAACTTTCTAATTTTGATGGAGGTATCAATATGTATATATACATTTGAGGTGAAAAGGGGGTTTTGGAATCACTCAAAAGGTTATTTAGTGACTTGAAAAAAAGAAGGATAAACATGATAATGATTATTATTGAAAAAAAGAAAAAAAATCAAATATGACACCTAATTTCCAGAGAAAAAAAATGATCAAATAATTGTTTGAGTTTTCAAAAATAAAATGGGAGGTGGATTGTAAGAATGGAAGTGTTTATGAAAAGGAAAACAAATTGAATACAATTGTAAATGAAGAAAGTGAAGTGAGAGGAAAAAACATTTCATCATGCCATGATTTTGCCCTATGTAGCAAGTTCAAACTTCAAACAAAGCACTTCTCTTGGACCTCCATCTAGAATTTCTCATTTGGATGCAAACAAATTTATGTAACATCCCCATCAATCATATGCACACATAACCTTCTAAACATTGCTCACACATTGGATCAAGTTCAAACCAAATTTTTATGCCCAAATCCTACACCAATGTGCAATCTCTTCCCTATGAGGGAGAGCCAATAAATAAATCAAGAACCGACCAATAGGCTAGAATGAAAAAAAAGTTTAATAAACAATGAAATTTAAAGTTGAAAAATAAATTGTTTGTTGTGTAGTGTTAAATTAATAGCACATACTATTGAAACTAACAATGTTACACATGTATACTCTCTCTCCTATGGGGAGAGCCAATCAATAGATCAAGAACCATTGATATGCTAGAGTGAAAGAAATGTTTAATAAACAATGAAAAATCTAAGTTGAAGAATAAATTATTTGTTGAATTATTGTTAGATTAACATCAAATATTATTGAAACTAACAATGTTACACATATGAAAGCATGCACACTAGAGAAACAAGAGACGCCATTTGATGTGAAGATTTGTGAATTTAGGTTTGTGTTTTGGGCTTGGGTTCTTACAATTGATGACAAGTTTCATTTTCTAACACCAAAGATGAAACTTTAAACACATTCTTGAAAGAGAAACTCCTTGAACATAACAAAACACCAAGAACCCATTTCACACATAATTGAATTCCAAAACAAATAACTACAAAATATTAATAATAATAATAAAATTACAATAATAAGCACATGACATGATGTTGGAGAAACTTGGAACATGCCTTTAGGATATTGAATAGGGGCAAATGGTCAATCAATCCCATGTCACATGTGAAATGTGTTATACCATATGAACTTGTAGCCTCGTGCTTAATCATGCACACCACTCACACACCAAGGTTGGAACATTTGGTGTTAGGATCAAGGAGAAGAGAATTGAGTGCAACCACTCATTGGAATGGAAAGGAAAGGAAAAGGAATAGGAAAAGGAAATATTCGTGTAGTACAAACTTTTTTGAACGATAAAGCAACCATCTTCAACCAACCAAACCATGTTGGGGACCCAACCAACCGTGTCTAAAAAGTTTTGGTTTCCAATGGCTCGATTTTGTTGTTGTACCCAAGAGTAATAGGCATTAGACTTTCCATGCCACTTGCTTGCTTACAAGTTGGAACATAGCAATCCCCACAAGATCCCCGCCCCTTCCCTACACTAATATCAAGGTAGCGGGGTGTTGCCGTATTGTATACTAAAAGGGTTGGCTCTATTTGGTCGTGACACTCGTTTTTTTAAGGTTTAAGGCTAGGTGAATCCCCTCATGTTTAACCACTAGCTAATGTTTAAAAATTAAAAATTAAAAAAAATAAATTGTGATGTTGTATGGGTGGTGATCATTCATAAGATGAATTAGTGGAATGTGGGTATAAATAAACAAAATATGTGCATTTTGTATAATAATGCCATAGGACCGGGGTGTTCCCATATATATATATATATATATACTCATTTACCCGCCGGTTCTCAAAATTTTCAAATAAACTGATTTTGATATATAATCACAGTTCTCAATAAAATTTAAGAAGTCAAAGAACCGTATCGATGAATGTGTCAATGGTGTTATAATGTGTGTAGGTGGTCTCTATTTTGAAGGTGAGGGTTCTTAGGCATCCTTTCATGAGGTACTCCCCCTTTCATTTGATATGCTTCTCGTGACATGAGGGGGGTTTGGGAACTTGATGTTCCCCTTGTGGTTTTCCCTATTAGGTGGTTCCATTTGATATGCTTCTCGTGACATGAGGGGTTTTGGGAACTTAATGTTCCCCTCGTGATTTGTCCTCTTAGGTGGTTCTTTTGTTTTCTTGGACATGGGTGCTTCCATTTTGTTCCTTGTATTCCCCCCATTTTTGGGTGCTTTGGTTTACTTATTTAACCTTTAACTTTGGCACTTGGTTTTTTTTAATTTTGAAAAATTTGGCAGATAATGGCTATAAAAAAATAATTAACATATTCTTCTCATGTTTATGTTTAAGAGATGGTCTAATGTGTTTATTATACTGTCTCAAACGTCTGCAGTTCAAACCCCACAATCAAAAAAATTGGAATTAAAAAATTAAATTATAATTTACAAAATTGGCGAAAGTGATAAATAAATTTTCAAATTAAAAAAAAAAAGAATAATAAATTTAATTTTATGCCAAAACCATTCATGTGCTGTGTTTGCAACCCTTGGGGCCAATTTTCCAGCATTTTTAGTATATGAATGTAGCCTGTGCCGTTAGCCCAAGTGTGAACACATTCTTTGATTTTCACATTTTCAAAATTGAAAAATTCTAAATATGGCAATGTGAACACATTAGAGGGCTCCACTATTTTTTTAACCTCCAAACCCAAAATTTTCAAATTTTTTGAATTTCCAACAACAGAATCCACTCAAAAATCAATATCTTTCCACATCAAATTGTGAAATAAAATCTATTAAATCTGTTTTCCTAAGGGCTTTCTAAAAACAGCAAGAATGCCCCCCAAAATTCCAATACAATTTTCAAATTCAATTTTATTTGGTTTTCATTTCATTGAGAAAATGATTCAATAATCAAAAGCTTCCACACCATGGCTCCAAAGAGTCTCAAACCAAGTCAATGCACCCATACTCATCCAGAGCTTTCCCAAGATACCAAGAGTGTGGCATGAAGCACCGAGGTGGTTTGGGAGATATGAGCATGACAAAAACAAAACAAACTACTTTGCTTCATGGATAGATATCAGGTTGTTTTGTTTTGTTTTGTTTTCTTCTTCTTTGGGTTTCATTTCTCTTATGTAGCCAAACTGATGATCACCCACAACAAAGTTTAGCCATATTTGGCTATAGGCCAGATATGAAAGTTTAAAAAAAAAGAAAAAGAATCTTTCAATATTTTGGCTACCTGCTGGAAGCTGTTGTAGAAATCTGGCAATCTCTTTTTTTGGTTTGGAAATCTGGGGAATTAGGGCCATTAATTTTATTTTTTTTCAAAAAAATCATTTGTATGTGTCAAAATAGTATTTTTAGATTCAAAAAAATGAAAAGAAATCCTAATTGTTAGCTAATTGTATGAAAGTTAGTAGTGAGAATATCAAAATCAACTTGAGCATGAATATTGGTGTTATGTGGAGAAACTCATTATATCGTAACATATTTTCCCTTTTGACTTTCAATGTGAATGAAGGTAATAAGTAGAGGGGGTGTTTTTTTTTTCCCCCATCAATTATGCAACATAAAAAAATTGATTTCTTTTTCCAAAAAATAGAAATGTTGGTCAAATTTACATTAGATAAACAAACAATTCCCTTTTTTCCCAAATAAATGACAAT
>Ga0209208_10005483_pt1 | contig 17686 bp, 9 predicted proteins | sample S1TSphfallax_3_FD_187694 | JGI IMG/M metagenome (GOLD analysis project Ga0209208, IMG submission 187694) | Host-associated microbial communities from peat moss isolated from Minnesota, USA - S1T2_Fd - Sphagnum fallax MG (SPAdes) (version 2) | ecosystem: Host-associated > Plants > Peat moss >... | reverse complement strand
CTTAATTTCTAAAGCATTGTGTAAATAATCATTGTTGTAATTGGGTTTTGGAATGTTCTTCTTTGTTTGTTATTTCTATGATTCAATTTCAAATATAATTCAAACTATCATGACCAATTGTTGATCCTCTATAAAAACCTTGTGAAAAATCATTGCAACAATATGTAATGCTTTGAGTTGTAGATTTAACACATGATGTTAAGAACTTAATTCAAAACTAACTTGTTTCAACTAAGAGAAACCATTGACTAAATTTTCAATAACATTCTTATTATTGATTGTACATTCTCTTGACAACCCTGGGCTAAACTTACATTCACAAACACCCATGAGAACCCTATTACACGTCCCACTTACACAACATGCAAGATAGAGGGTGTGTGGATAGAAAACATTTGTCCATTTGTATTCATGTTCACTTGTAGATAACAATGTAATTAGGTCTATAGTAAACCATCCACATGCATCTACCTACCTACTAAGTAGCCACCAAGTACATGCCTTACTACAAGTGTACCTACTTACATAGTGAATTGGTCCAAATCATCATTTTTGCAACTATTATTTAGGGTTTATGGAAGGCCTTAAACTAGTGGTTGGGCAATTATTAAAAATTGGCACTAAATATGTTGTGATTATCAAGGTGGTTTTTAATGATATGATTAAAAGCCACTTTTTATGGATGAAAAGAGTCACCTCAATGTGATTGGTTACAGCCAACAGCCAGGGTGAACCAGCACCCACCCTGGTACCTTCAACTTCTTCAGTGAAGTGTCTTAGTGGCCAAATTGAACTCAATAAATGTTAGATTTGGACTCAGAGACCCTGATTTAGTCTAAGCATGGGATATACTGTAGTACCTTGGCCCTTACAACACATGCCCGTTGAATAATCAATTAATTTTGAAAAATTCACTTCAACAGGTGGAAATATTCCTAAATATTCACTATTATCGTTCACAATATTTTTTATTTTTTGATTTGGAAGATATAATTTTTGAAAATTTCAACATCTTTGAAAATAATATAATTAGTGTCGCATTGGCCAAGGAACGTACTATGGTATATAATATTTGAAAACAATTTAGATGAATTTTGGGGGTTTTAACCATGGTACCTGTGTGGGTGCTGGTTCACCCAAGACGCGCCTAGGTAACCAACCAGTGGGGTCTTGCTGCTTACAATGTCCAGATACTTTGAATGCTACAAACTAACCAACCTTGACGGTGGACAAACATGATTTGTTTCTTTATTAAATTCATTTTCATACCAATTTCATATGATGGAAGGTCTACAGCAGGAAATAAATTAATGCAATGTAAGTTATTTTTCCCATGTTTCAAGGACTCGTCCTCATGTCTGCCACATTTCATGCTCGCTTTTCCCCTGTCCTTTCTCCTCCTTTGTTCGGGGTCAATGTGCAGATCATGAAATGTGGCAAGCATATGAACCAACCTTGCTACTATGCAATCAATTGACTTGCTATGGCAGACTTCAAAGTTTTACACAAGCAAATTTCAAGTGCAAAATTTCCATTTTCCCAATGTGTCAAAGACTCGTAGACTCCAATCTCTGCCATATTCCATTTTGTGTGCCCCCTTTTGGTCAATATGGAGATTATGAAATGTGGCAAGCATCAAGCAACCTTCTTGTAAATGCATCAAGCAACTTGTTACAAGTTGCTTGTTTGGTTTCCCCACATTTTCCCCTTATGTTGTTCCGACACCTGAACTATCTATCTGGGAAGAAGTTAGCTGGGCGACAGGAAAACCTGACTAATTTGGCAAACATGCATTGGGTCTTCTTCACAATCACTAGGAAGAGACAACAAGGGGGTGTGTCACACTGTGTGGCCTTGCCCTTTACATTAAAAAGAGAAATCTTAGGGCAAAAGAAGAATTATGGAAAACTCAAATATTTTCACCATGCAAAAATATAATTTTCAAAAAATCCTCTAAAAGAACCACAATCCTTCCTTCAAGATATTTATTATAACTCTATTATAACTATACTCAAGTTTCAACACAAGCCAAAATATTATCTTTTGAAAAATCCTCATATAAAAATAGACCTGTTATTACCTAGTAGGGGCCTATAAAAATCCCTTAAGCTACTATACTCTAGAATGAATCTAAACACAATATCCTTCTTTTGCCTTGGAAGGCAAGGCCAATATAAAAAAATAGACATTGGACAAAGGAAAAAGAGTTGTGCAGTGAATGTTGCCATCCAGAATCACCACCCCCTTTGGGCTCAAGTAACTGCCATGTGGTCAGCTATGCAGCCACCCACATGTAACTCACTTAGATGAAAAGGAAAAAGAAATGGTGGTCACTGGAGACACACAATCTTCCCTATACAAAACCGCCTTGGGTTAAACGAGCACCTACCTTTGGTACCATGGTAAAAACCAGCCTTGGGTGGTTCTTATTTTTAAAAATTTAATCAAGCCAATCCTCAAACAGGGTGATTTTCCCAAATGTGATGACACCAGTCAGTTTTCAATTCCAGTTTTCACAAAGTAGATCTTAAGTTCATATTCTATTTTTTCAAAAAACTCTCACTCAAGAAATAATTGAGAAATAAAAACAAACTTGTGTAAAGAATGATGAAAATGTTACATTTTAAAAAAATAATAAACTATGTTTTCAAAAATTCTATCTCTTTCCAATGTTCTTTCAAATTCTTCTAATTCTAGATCAACTCCAATTATCTTCACTAAACTAGAAAAGGGTTTACAACCAATCCTAATGTCACCGACCCAATTTTGTTCACAATTTTTTTTTAATCTAAGTTGTTTGATGGTAAACATGTCCTAAGATTAATAAGTATATCTTTTGCATCCACCTAAAACCATTTCAAAATAAAAAAATTCACTATTGATAGGCTCCTTTGCTAACTCATTTATGTTTGTTGTCATCTCAAAAATGTCCAAACTACTATATTTATTAACACCTTGGTCAACAATGACATTTTTTTTGACAACGGGTGCAGGTGATGATGACATTTTAACAACATTGGATACAAGATTTTTTAATCATATTCCTCAACAAATGCCCTTACCTTGCTCAAGGCTAATAAATGAAGACATTAAACATAGGTTCTTGAACCTAGGATCCAACGTCAAAGATAACATGCTATGAACCTTCTTTCTTTCATAGTTTTTCAACAAAAAGACGAAAAAAATCTAAAACATCACAAACCTTTTTATGATGTTAGAAACTAAGCAACCTAATTAAAAAATAACAATGAACTCCTTTTCCATAAAATTATCAGAAGAAACTAAAATTCATGTTTATTCTTTCAATTTCAAACAAATGAAAATGGTAAAATTTAAAGCATCATTTAACAACCAATGATCACTAGATTGATTAAAAACATAAGTAGACACAATAAGGGAGAGGACATCAACAATGATTTGAGAAATGTGTCATATCATAGGGGTCCAAATGACATATAACGAGCCAATGTGTTTACTTTGCAGTTAGGACTATTATCTTTTTTTGTGTCCTTTTTCCTAGAAAACATGTTTTCCTCAAGAGGAATTTTCAAATGAAATGTTTTGAAACATTTTATATATTTTATTTATAGTTTCCCTAGTATGTCATTTTTTTTTACAATCAAATTTGGAGAAATACAAATTTTTGAAAGTGTACAAATTTTGCTAGGATTTGTGTTTCATCTTGAAACTTTTTCATAATTTCAAATCATAGCAAAACATGTTAGCGCTTTCAAATTTAATTTTCCTTATGTTATAATCTATAACTTTTCTTTAAACAACATATACATTGCATCACATTTACATGTTGAAAAGGATTCATGAACTTTTTTTAAACTTTAATTTTTGATAAACACAAAATCAAAAAAAAAATTTGAATGTTTTTTAGATGTGTTTAATAGTACCCTATTATTATATTAACAAATTAAGGATGAAATAAATTTTATTCTGAAAATTAAGGGGCCCTTTATGAAAGTAGTGTCATTAAAGTTGCACCACATTAACAAATGTAACAAGAATTATAGGAAAGTTGATGTTTTGACATCAATTTTGGTTCATTTGAGCTCATTTGCACCCAAAGAAGGAAACATTCATGTAGTCATCCTAACAATAGTCTACTTGTTATAATAAAAACCAATTGTTTTTTGAAATTATAATGCCTCCTAAAAAAGGATAATCTTCTTGGAAAATTTACAAAAGATATATATTTTTGTTAGAATGTATTATTAGTTGAAACTAATTACAAAACCTACAATATTATTTTTCAAATTGCAACAATACATCATATTAAGAAGTTACCTTGTTTTCATTGGAATATTCAATTTCTTTGAAGCCAAACCAAATTGAACACATGCTTTGTTTAACTCTTGTTGACCTTTCCCAAATTTTTAAACTAGGTTATACACTTTTGCAAATCTCTTAGTGAAGTTTAATAAAAACATAAGTCAAAATTTTATAAATGTTTTCATCTATTGTAGCATATTGACAAGCCTTTGAAAATGCATGCCCAAAGCAAGTGCCTTGATACTTTTCCTCCAAACCTAAAATGTCACAACTTTAAAATGTTGTTAATAGATCAATCATTGTGTTTATATTAGATCCCTTGACTTTCACATAGACAATAATCATCTTTTTCAAGTTATATATATTTAATTGACTTAATCAAGTTTTTGGCCAAAGTCTTTCCAAAAATAGCTATATAGCTTCAAAAAAGCCAAATGAAACATGTTTTAGTTGCCAATTAGTTCCCAAAACATTAATCACAAGGGCAAATATGTTATGAACACTTTTTGACATCCAAAGATCAAAACTTGTTGCATAATTACATTTCCCAAAGGTAATAAAACATACAATTGTTTAGTTATTTCCACCAATTGAGAATTTACGTGTCGACATTGAACAAACACTTGAGTTTCAAGTCACTTATTTCAAGGTGCTTTCAAACTTAGATTGGTGTATCCTCCTTTTTTGGTTGACCATAGCTAATTGTTTGTGGGAGTTCAATCAAGGTCCCATAATCAAACAATAGTCCTTTTTTTGAAGGACTATTACATGTAAGTTCTTTTGTTGATGGGTTGACATTACCTTGGTTTGAAGGGCTTTGACACTCAAGGTCCCCACGTGATAGATTCTCATTGCCTCCTTTTTTGAAAGGTGATTCAACCTCCTCAAGATGTTGTCTTGCAGATAGTGGAAATAATACTAAAGTTGTTTCATGAGCTTTTCCAATACATGATTATAAACCTAGCAAGTTCAAATTACTTGTTCTTGAGCGATGTCTTAAAAGGTATCCTATGTTTATGGAACCCAACTCTGTGTGCTTCAACCTTGATGCATCATTTGGATAGGTCATCAAAGGCAAATTAGAAGTTGATATAAAACATGTCATATTATATGAAACAAGTAAATCATTATATATTCAACAAATCTTGAGGTGCTTTTAAGTAATCAATCAAGCACATGGATAAGGACTAATGTAGTGCTAAAGCCTAATAATCAAAATATCAAAATTGCAAGACTCCAACAAACATTTTAGCTTTTTAACAAATTGAGAAAAGGAACAAACAATCCTTACAATCCTAAAGTTTTTGACAAAAAAGAGCATAAGGACTCCATCAATCCTTAAATTCATTGATCCACTAATAGTCCTTACCATTAATCATTTCCATCAATATTTAATGTCAGTGATTGTTAAAAGTCCTTGACATCAATACCTAGAGTGATTGATCCACTAATAATCCTTGCCATTAATCCTTATAGGCATTGATCCACTAATAATCCTTGCCAACCATCCTTAAATTCATTAGTGCATAACAATAACCAAGTGAAGGACTGCAACTAGTCCTTTCAGTCCATTTTTAAACACTCACTGAACTTGACAATCCTAATTGCTTTATTTTGATCCTTCATAAAGAACTAATTAATAGAAGCAATACTAAAAAAATGAGTAAGAGGTCTTAGGACTCATTCATTCAAAATAGCATGACAAAAAATTGTGGAGTCTTGGAATTCTTTAGTCTACCACAATAAAGTGTCAAGCATGAATAAAAACATTCATTGAAATTTACAAGATGATAAGAAATGGCTTCCTTAATGATTGTTTCATTGATTTTCATTACACATCCAAATCCAATTTAGCAACAAGAAATGCCATTTCTTCATTGGTCTATCTGAAGCCCCATGAGCTACACCAATAAGGATGCAAAGTCTACCCACAAATAATGCATTTGTTTGTCCCTTTAAAAAACTTTCGTAAACAAAATGGATGGAATGTATGCTTATAGGAGGTAACAATAATGTCATGGCAATGGTAACCTCTATTGTAAAACCCACATGGCTATATTGTAATGGAACCTACATAATCAAATGCAGAATGTGGAGCAAGTTGCAAGATGGGCTTTGGCCAAAAAGAAGCATTGCCCACATTCCACATACTTTCCAATTGCCTTTGGACAACTTCCTTTTCCACCTCAAGCAACCCTAAGTCCTTTTTTGCATCCTTAATGAAAGGCTTTGTAATTTTAAAGATTCGACTTTAGATTTTTCAAAAGATTCTTCACCTAGAATTGCTCACTTTCTTTGCTACTTTAAAAAATGCACTTCTTGCAACAACTAACTCTCCTTGTAGAGCTTCAAGTTTTGTAATAAGAAGTTGCAATTGTTTTTAACTCTCATTTGCCATTGGCTTTTGAAATGAACCTTTTACACATTTTACATGGTCCACCTCAAGCATCTTGGCCTTCACCTGCTTCAGAAAGTCGCAACATAAAAAAATAAAATTTATACATAAGTTCCAAACACAAATGTGAACCTTAGAATTTGGAGAGTTTTATAACCAACATAATGCTAATTTCAAAAAATCAGAACATTAATCCCCAAAAAATGAGATTAAAATAAAAGATTAGATCCAAAGTCCATAAACTTACCTTCTCCCTTAATGGTCAAATGCTTTGCTCGATAGTTTTGATGTCAAATTTAATTAAGACCATGTCATTTTATGCTTCAATTGCAGAAACTTTGTGATCATCCATATTGAATCATAATCTTATTAGCTTTTGATTTAACTTCACCTTTTTTGCCTACAAACAAGACTTGTTTGTTCAATTATCAATAAATGACACAAGAATACATGCATATCACCCACCAACAATATCTCTGAAGTTGAAACCACAAATGGACATTTGGCATCCTCTCCTACCATGTTCCACTTCTCTACCTTCATTGTGTGAATCACACATAGTCCATCACTTTCAACCCTTCCAATTGAGATCTGATAGATCGATCGATCCACTTTTCAAACCATTCACCTATTGTCTATGAGCCTTTTCTTTGGCTATTGTTATTGTAGCTATCGCCCAATTCATAAGATTCCCCTTCAATTGTGCAATGTATGCTTTAACAATCTAGAGCATGAATTCATTGTTTGTGATAATTATCAATCCATAAATTTTTCCAATATAGCTTAACAAGTGCCTTTTTTGTGTCTACATGCAAATAAGGGTTTGTAGTTTTCAAACTTGAATAATCTGATTCAAACACTTCTGCTATGTTTGACGTTGTCACATGCTCATTAGTGATACCAAACTTAGGGTTCAAACATGTACTAGGTAGCTCCTTAACAATTGCAAAATACCCTACAGTTTGTTCATGGTAATCAAAATGGCCTTAAGGAGAGAACTTAAAAAACTTTCTATTCATTTATCTCTTGAGCTTCTTTTCTTCCTTAATTCTCTTATCCTCCTTCAGCATTTTCCTCTAGTTAACCATGAACAACCCTATAAAGTTAAAAACCTTGCAATGTCCAAACTTGCGTTCCATAGTTCAATGCAAATAAACAAGAAGTAACGGCCTACTTGTAAGAGAGGAAAAAACGACCAAAACCACGAATAACCTAACTTCAAGAATCCAATTTTTTTTTTGTGCTAACCTTAAACCCTGTCCATTTAAAACTTAAGTCTACTTTTTTTAAGTATAAAACCTAACATGTCATGGTTGACTATTTGCTTGTCCATTTCAAAAAGTTTCACCAAAGCTTTTAAAAGCAATCCCTATCCTAAAGCAAATTAAGTAACCAAGGGGGTAGAGGGTGGTCCTTTTAGGTTGAACTTACTAGAATGCATTGCTTTGAACAATCAAAGAAAGCATTGCAAGTCACAATGTCCACAACTCAATGATCACAATCATCGATTTTGCAAAAAGGTTGGGTGAATAAGACATGAGATGAAGATGAACATGGGGAAAACAAAAAATCAAGTCCAATTGTACCCTAACCCTAAAGTATACCATTGCCAAGTATATTTTTCATGACATATTCAGGTTTTTGACAAATACCCTACCCATTTTTTGTTGGTTGGGTTAGGTATGAGTATATATTTATGAAACTCAAGAAAGGGAAGTATGAGGTAGGGGTGGTTATTTTCACAAAATCATTGCAAGGTATAAGGTAGGTGTGAGTTTTTGAGAAATTCACATTCGTTAGTTTTACAATATGTGTATATTCAGGTCGATACCCATTAGGGGTTTAGAGATTTTTTGGGTACCCACCCCACATTGGTTTTTATTAATGTTGGGCAGATGCCCACTTTGGCAAATTCCAATTGGAAGAATAATATGAGTCAAATTGGAATTGGGTTTAATTCTCAAACCAAAAACAATAATTGTTTTTAAAAACTAAACTTTAAATCAAATTGTTTGTTCTATTTATGTGCAGAACCAAAATTGAAACTGGAATCAAAACACATGTTTGAAGGGAAAAAATGACAAAAAAATGAGATTAACTAGTAGTTAATCACAACTAATTTTAGTTTGCGTTAATAAGAATCGAATTGGAACAATTTGATTTTCATAATTGAAATTGGGAATTTTTCTAAGAATTTAACTTGACACATCCTTGGTTACATTTACACGTGGAACCAAAATTGAGACTATTTTAGCTTTTTTCTAAAAACCAAAATTGAAATTTTCATAAAAGCAGAAAAGGCCCAATTGTGGTTTCTACTTGAAGATAATAGGGGAGCAATCATTAAAAGAACATATCAACAAAGGTTGTTGTTATATTTGGAAGGGGATGCATGGACATTGGGCACCACATTTAATAGGGCTAATCCACCTACAATTGATTGATTTTCATGTTGATGTATTAGTAAGGACATCTTTTAAAATTTTCACAATTTAACCAATTGTACATTGAGTTCACCTTGAAAAAGTGTCATGTGTCTAGGGTTTAGAATCAAAGAAATGTTGTTAACCCAAGTTGTTTTGATTCATGGATTTCATAATAGTGCAATACATTCATAGTCAAAAGAGCCAGCTAATACAAGGCCCAAGTGCTTTGAAAAGACTAGGATTTATCACATTTGCAACATGGCTTACATATTTTGATTGGGGCTTGTTGTAAGATGATATTGTCAATTTCAAAAGTTTAATCCATCTATGTTTCCATAAATTTTCAAATCATGTGTAATTAAATGTATTTATTGAATGATAATTTTATAGATAAATCAAATGTGTGCATCTCAACATTTAAAATATATATTTGTGTTTAAAACCCTCAATGATATATTATACATCAAGTTTATCAATGAGTTTTTTCAACATCATTCTAAGTATAACAATTCATATCACCAAAAAAAACAAATAATCCCACATAACACATCCAATCTTCATGACAATGCACCCTTGCCCTTGTTTACATGACAAAAAACATTTTGTCTTGGAAGAAGTCTTTCAAATTATGTAGTTTTAGTAGTCAAAAGCACATTCAAATACTAAAAAAAGATTGTAGTGGATAACCATATTAAAAGGTATATTCAAAATTTTATCACTACTAGGCTTTCATAATCATTAATATATGGCCATCAATAAATTTTTAGAATTAATCATTTAAATTTACATAAGATAAAGGATGTTCAAAGTTTCAATTCCCATTCAACATTTAACTATGCATTGCTTATAATTCAGTTTATGACCAACGAAACATCTTAGAATTACATTAAAAACACTGAGATGCAAATTTAGAAGTAAAAAAATAATATGCATTTGATTTCATTATATTCCAATCATTAAAAAAAATTCAATGATTTTTGAAATTTTGGAAGGTGTAAGATTTTACTACATTCAATACAGTCTTGGCTCCTTGTATCATGATTGCACCTAGTGAAGTGACATTTCACGGTTAATTGTTCACAAAGTGTACCTTGCAAGATAATTTGGGTTTCAACCAATGTTGGGTGGGTATTAAATTCTTTTATATTTGTTAGATTTTGTTTTCACAATAAGATTACAAAAGGTTCTAATTCTAGTTCTCAATTTTTAATTTTTAAAAAAAATTCATACATCAAATCAAGGTATCAATATTTTGAAAACAATTAAACTGATTTTCACAATGCCGGTTTTTGTAAATTTGAGAATAATCGGTCATCATTTGGTAGTTCTCACCAACCAGTTATTATTTATTTTTTCAAATAATGTTTTTATTCAAAGTATTTAAATTTTATTGATTTTATTTTTATTCTTAAAATTCAAAAAATCACAAGTAATGTTATAAATGATCTACATCCACATGTTTTTTATTAAAAAACAAATCCGTTTTCTTTATAGTAAATCCTTTCCTTGCTTGTGTTCTTAGATTCGTTATAATTATTGAATTTTTATGACAAAGTTTACAACTCATGATTTGTGTATTTGTCAGATCAATTGTTGCATTATCATTTATAAAATAAAAACCCCAACATAAAGATGTTATTCATTGAGGTTAATTTTCAACACTTCTTGAGTTTCCTTTTTTTCATTTCTACCTCTTTCAGTTTCCACATTATGGTTTTGAGTTTGCACATTCAGATTTTTTTCAAACCCTCCTTTTATAATTACATCATTCATGCATATTTCAAATGTTTCATTTTTAGAACTTATTTTATTTTCATTTGTAGAAGATTTGTTGACAATTTTTCAAAGATATATCCAAAACTAATTAAGAAAACAAATATTTTTGTGTTCCAAATTGAATAATTGGGAAACCACAAAACTAGTTGTAATTAAAACAACACATTTATAAACAAAGGGTTAATGGTTTAAGAAATGGGATTTAGGGTTTTGATAATTATTCAAAATTAATAAAAAAAAATGTAAAGGAAATTTATTGTTTAAATAAAATTGGTGTTGTAAGAAATTAAAACACTGCACATAAACAAAAAAATGAATATTAAAAACACACAAAAAAAAACTAGATTGACCCCAAAAAAAAACAAAAGAAGAAAAAAAAAATCATTAAAAAAAATAGAAGAAAAAAAAAAACATGAAAATGAAGATCAACATGACCTCCTAAATTCCCAGTTGATGACCCATTGGAAGACCTTCCCCGTTTTCAAGATTATTATCTAATGTTAGCATTTGGGAATGATTATGATTTGATAATGGGAATACCAACATTGGCATCCACCACCCAACAATGCTTCATAGTAGGTGGAACTCCCCACCTTAAATACATCCATTGAATAGCAAGTTGAAGCTCCCCATGCATCCACCACAATTGTACATGTCCCAATGGTCAATGATGAACTCACACACCTATAATCAATAGGTTCCACTAATCTTGTACTCTCACATAACATGAACACACCATTAGCAACAATGGATTCAATGATGGGCCCAGGCACTAGCATTGCGCATTTGGTAACCCAAGACATGTTAATTGAAACACCAAATTCATAAGCTAGCCTTTTAGTTAATCTTGCAAATCTTATGGTTGAAGCCATGGTAATAATGACATCGGACATACAAATGGGCCTAAAAACCACCACTTACACTATTGATCCTTAAACAAGTCATCCATGCATGCCTACTCATGAAATTGAAATTCCATCTACACAACATGACTCAAATTTTGACCACACACCAATCTCCAACTACCTACAACTTCAAACATGTGTTTAGGCTTAGGTGGGGTCAAGATTGGTCACAATGGTTTGCTTCCATGAATTGTTTTCATTTGCCTATTCAAGATTCATCCACACAATGGGTGATTCGAAAGAAGAGGCTCAAGGGAATGGAATTCATAGGTGAATGTGACTATGATTGACCACATATGGATGGCATTTTGGATATTGTTGGATGGTGTCCCACTAAACAAATTGTGACAAAACAAGTGAGGCCGAATATCATCACAACCTTGCATGGGACAAACACTTCAAAGGCAAAAGAGCGGTGCAATGATGATGATGAGGACACTTACATTAGTGATGATGGTGGAGAAGCACAAATGATAATGACTATCATGAACAATGACCCCAAAATGCCAATCCCACAATTGGTTGTGGTTTCATGTCTATTGTCAATAGGGTGTCACAATTTTGGCATGTTTAAAGGGGTTAACCATTAGGGAATATGCCAAAATTCACTCATATTCCCATCCACATGAAGGTTTACAAGTCTTGTATGAATTGTATGTTTTTGTGTAAATAAATTTGTTGCCATTTGATTTTGGACCCTATTTGGTGTTCATCATAATTTTGTCAAATATTTCATCTATTCGTTTTATCAATGTAATTAAGATTTGGAATTTGGTTCAACCAAAAATTAAGTGTTGAAAATATGGCATATGCAAAGATTATGTGTGTAATTATGAGTTTCCAATCACAATGTCAAATAAAGGCTTTAATTTAGTAAATAAATTACTTTTTATATTATTGCATACAAGTTATCACAATTGTTACATTAGTTCGGGAAACATTTTGTTTATGTTGTGCACCATTCATAAATATGACCAAAAAATGTACATAATTTTTTTTGGGTTGGAGATGTTATGTACATATGATGTGCCTTATACTAATGTTAAATTCTCCTCACCTTAAACCCATGAATCTTTTGGTGAAGATTACTACTTTCCCTAAATTGCCTTTGAAGAATTGGTTGAGATTGTTGTAGTGATGGAGTTTGTTGCCCAATGTTCACCCCATGCAAAATTGCATTCAACCCAGGAAGATTGTTTATTTCACTGACCATGGTGATCATTTGGGGCAATATTTCAACCATGAGTGCAAATGTTGTTTCATCCCCCAAGTGTTGGGAATCGCTAGTTTCCTTAATGAATAGGTCACAAATATTTCATCCGAAAAGTCATGTAGACTATGTGCTTGCCCAACTTCATCACCCATGGAATTGTACCAAATTTCATATGGGGTTGGACCAAATATTTTGGTCTTTGGGTTAAAACGTTCTTGGAATATTTGGTAAAACCATTTGTGTTTCGCATCAATGGGTGTGGGTTATAGCCCCCCCACATGCCTTTTGCATTTGGGATTCATCCAACTACCATTTGTTGTATTGATTCTTGAATGCAATAAATGACATGCTCACCTACCAAATCCATTCCATGTTTACATCTCATGTTTAAGGTCGATTGGGTGTGTTATATTGATTATATTCCCAATGTTTTAACATGGCAACTAGAAGGCTAAATTGTGCATATAAATGATGATGGAACAAGGTCTTACATTGTGGACATCTTGTCCGTGCCATCATCATCATTATTAAGCATTGCGGATGGTACATGTGTGAACAAATGCCCAATTGCCATCTTCCTTTTGGCCATGATATGGGTTGGGTGTAGTCATAATCGAATGAGCCAAAAACCATGTTAAACAACCACCAAAATTCTTTCAAAATTGTAATTTTGTTAGATATGTTTTTGTGGTGCCACTTTAATGCCATGGTAATCATGGGAAGTTGTGCTAAATGACTAATATGAATGTTGAAAAATTCAAATTAAAAATTGAAAAAAACATTATTTTAAGTTTTAGTTATAATAAAAAACCTTTGAACTTGAACAATAGTTGCATCAAATGCAGTTAATTTTGTAAAGGGTGCGTTCCAAAATGATGTGAAATTAGGATAATTTTTCAAAATGAAATGTAAAATTTGGTAGAATCTGTACATTTTAAGAAAAAGGTTAGTTATTCATTAAAAGTTAATGCAAAAAATGTGATGTATTGAGGAAATTCTATGTATTTAAAAAAATATATTGCAAAAGATTTCATCCAAAAATCCTTAATATGATAAAGTGAAAATGACCAAAAAAAGGATTGCAGTTTTTGGGTCCTTTGTCATCGTTGGCTCATTTGATTATGATCGCATTTAGTTGCAGCAAATAATGCATTGGTCCCCACTTTTAGTGAATGGTTAAAATGTAGGCCAAAAGAGTTCCCTTGTCTTTACAAAATTGACAGTGAGATATTCCCATTCAAACTTAAGGTGTGTCAGTTAGTCTACATTTTTGGTATCTTCCATTTTTGGTATTCTTTGAAAACATCTCAAATATCCTAGGCCATGATGTTAAATTGGGTGATAATTTTTTTTGATCATCATGATATTTTGCTCAAATGCGCATTAGTTTTGCTTCCATATGCGTAGTCCAAGATGCATATAAAATGCATGTTAATTGCATTTTGTTTGAAGTTAGTTGAGTCACTTTGGCAAACATTTTAGCATCTTTTCAATATTGCACTTTCATGTCAATCAAAGTTTGATGGTAGCATTTAACATCCTCCATGGAATTGAGGCATAATTCTTTTTCCATTTCAATTTCCCTTGTTTTTGTTTCCAATAATGCTAGTTGTTTCTAGAAGCAAGCTCATGTTCTTAGTTATTCACATTTTATATTAATAAGTCAAGTTAATGTTGAATTTTTTGGTGTATGTATACAAAAAAACATTTTTGATATTGTGTGGAAACATTTGGATATGTTTTAAATGAATGTTATGAATATATAAAATATATACCAAAAAACACTTTTAAAGTAGTGTAACCAATGTTTTTATTTTTCAATGACCTTTTAAAAGGGCTTGAAATGATTTAAAATGACACGTTTATGGGAAATATTTTAAGTGTATACCTTTAAATAATGGTATGGTGCAACTCTTTTTTGGGTAATAAAGTAATTCTCATTGACTTGTAAATAATGATTTTATGAATATCATTTTTAAATGGCGAATTTAATTTTGCAATGTCATTTTGATTACAATAGCTTTTTAATGTGAGTTGTAAAGTAATAAAGATGTGGGGTGAGTCATAATTTTGTGATTACACCCTTTGTGCATACTTTCAATGATTGTGATATCTCCTTTCAACCTTTTTATTTTGTTGAGGATAAGTTAAAGGTGTGTTAATATCATGACAAATTTTAGTCTTTGCTAGATATTTTAAAAATTTGTTATTGATGTATTCACCTTCATTATAATTTCAAAATTTCATCATGGCATTTCTTATTTTAACTCATTTTCTTTTAATTTTCACATTTTTGAAACCTTTTAATATTATATATAATTTTCAATGCAAAACACAATTGATATCCACAATAATTGTCATTGAAAATAATATAATACCTTATTCCACACAATTAATTTACATTCATTTGGTCACATTTTGGTATGATATTTTTGCCTAAAATATAACCTTCAAATAACAGGGTTAAGTGACTCACTTTTGATATTTTGGAAAGTCCACATCTTACACTAGGTAAAATTATTAAAACTATAATAATTATTAAACTATAAATGCTACAACTATTCTTTTTTTATTAAAAAATTGGTATAGCACCCTTTAAATATCACTAGATATGTGATTGGTTCAAAAATTCAAGTGAGTTTGAAATTTTCAATGTGAAACGGACTATAAATTATTAAAAATAATAAATATCATGGCATTTAAAACTTTTTAAAATAAAAATATCTTGTATTGAAAAAGTTTCAATGAATCTTATTTTTAAATTCCTCATTTGATGGTGGTCTATTTTTAGATTTTTATTTTAACACTATTATGATATACTTTTTGAAGCCAAGTTTTTCATTTAATATATATGCATGACAAACTTAATGTCATAATTTCAAAAGTCCATTACGAATCAACTCTATTCTTAGAATTAATCCATATTTTGAAATATGATTCCCATAAAATTTTCTTGCAACTTGAACAATTAAAAATTTCATAATATTAATGTTGGATATGGCTTTACATGTTAAGAACATTTACAATCCAAAAAAACTATGACTATGATAGTCCAAATAGTCCTCCTAACCATGCTTTCACCCTTTCACACAATTTGATATCCTTTTTTTGTCACCAAGGCACATGTCTATTACCCTTCCATTCTTTGCCATTTGTAAAATCAATCTGTTAGATTGAAAGTGACCAAAGTATTGATGCACCATGTTTATAGATTATTGTTTGTTACATTGAGTTTTTAAAGAATGCATGACTACTTAACTAAGGCCACTTTGTCTCAAGAACAAACTTCAACCCATTACTCCTTTGATCTAAAACTTATACAACTTGCCACCATATCTAATTCCTACCATAACCAGTTTACCTCCTCCTTCATCATCAATGAGAAAACATGTTTTCTTATTGTAAGTAGTAGCAAGTCCCTTGTCAACATCTTAACCCACTTGTTTTTAAAAAAAAAATCTTTAAGGCACATAAAAAACTCCATCTAGCATAGATTTCTACCAACTCCCATTAACCAAACTATAGACATGTATAGTCCTAACACCATGAGCCTAAAGCTTGTAAGATCTTCACTCCCCAAGTGCCAAGTTAAATTGAGTTTGCAAACATGAGAACTCATCTTTTTGGTTAGCCATACATGCCCCATGCATCTACAATCTAGTCATTCATCTCATTGTTTTGATGTCCATCATACATTGTATTGTAATAATCACATAATAATTAACACTAACACAACAAAGTCAGAAATCTTTGTGAGGTTAACAAAGCTTTCGTCCTTCTTCTTGCCCTGATTCTTCTTGTCACATTCTCTTTCTCAATGCCCTTTTCCATGCTAATAATGCCTTTCATCAATTTCTTGACCTTTAGGGTATCATTCCTCTTCTTTATTATCTTTGGACTTAATTCCCAAATTAGAATTGGAACCACTCCTTCCATTGTGAGAGCTAAGAGGTGTAAATGTTTTTTTTTGTGGCATCTTGATTTAAATATTATTCAAAGTTTCAAATTTAAACAAACTCACAATGGGCATTTCAAGATATGGTGTAAACAAATGGAGTCAAAATTGAAAGTACTTATAGTATCAAAAGTAACATGTAAGATTTCATCTATTTTTATTTAAACATTACATATGGTTGATTTCTAATAAATAAAAAAACGATAAATATAAAATCAATTCATAATTATGTTTTTATGTGGATGTACAATAGTAATTTTGTGAAACACGTTCAAAATGTCCTATTTGATAATAGTGAAACAACAATATATAAATTTTCATTAATTTGAAATTTTCACTTTATTTTTATAAAATTATAAAAATAACACTTTGCCCAATTACATTGTCAATGGAAGAACATTTTACAACCTAAAAAATTATTTAAAAAATTATTCATCATGATTGACTCTTTACATGTAGAAAAAATCATGGATAAATTCTCATTGAAATTAATATTCTTTTAATCCTTTTATTATGTTATAGTGTTGCAACAAACGATTACAATTTGCGGATGTACTTTAATTGACAATTGAATTGTTCATATATGCATGAATTTCATAACATGATTAGATTTTTTTTCTTAAATCATTTTTAATTGCACAAATTTCATCAGAAAATCTACAAAGCCACATCAAAAATGAGTTGCACTGAAAACTATCAAATTGTGACTCATTTTTTGTGTACATTGTAGCTTGC
>Ga0209208_10005481_pt1 | contig 17692 bp, 14 predicted proteins | sample S1TSphfallax_3_FD_187694 | JGI IMG/M metagenome (GOLD analysis project Ga0209208, IMG submission 187694) | Host-associated microbial communities from peat moss isolated from Minnesota, USA - S1T2_Fd - Sphagnum fallax MG (SPAdes) (version 2) | ecosystem: Host-associated > Plants > Peat moss >... | reverse complement strand
GGATTAGACTAGGAAGAAGATTTAGTAGATCAAGCATGAATCTGCATCAAAACAAACCACCCACGTGGTTAGTTCACATTTTGGGACACCCTTGGGTGTTGGGACAAGCCACGGGCACTTTGGACCACGAGACACACCACGGCCCGGACTCGGGGGAAGCCACCACCTTCCCCCATATAGTATTCTCTGCGACACCCCACCGAGACTACATCCAAATGACTCTTTTCCCGGGACTCCCAAGTTGGAGTCCCGAAATTGTCCCGAAACTGTCCCGGTTGGAGTCCCGGGACTTTGGGAGGTCATAACTCCCAACCGCCAAGTCTGATCGCGACGAGGTCTAAACCAAACTTGTAGCCCTCGTCGAGATATTTCCAACGACGTATCGCACTCTCAATTCGGAGGTCGGGAAGGGGTCGATTCCTGACTTTTTGTGGTCAGGAGTCAAACTGGCAGTTTGACTCCCGGCCCTTCTTTTGCCCATAACTAGGGCTACAGATGTCCAAATGGCCAATGCGAGGCCATTTTCGATATCTACGCTTCAAGACCTTTCCAATGAAACCAAGAACACCCCAATGCGAGGTGTTTTGGGCCTTGCTGTCGAGCTCTGAACATTCGGGAGTCCCGAAGGACTCCAAATCCTCACTTTTTCCAAGTGTTGGGCTTTACCCCCCACACTTGGCCAAAGTAGGGTTGCGACATTTTTCTATAGTTAGATTGAATTTCTAAATGCTCACAACGGCTATTACATGGCCACCATTTACATACACTACATTTTCTTTCTTTCTTTGCAATTTATACATGAGAATTTCATTTCAACCTCCTCTTGTGCATTATATATATATGTGCGTGCATCTATTTTTGGTTGATTAATTTCTACCTTTGACTGGTTTTAGTCTTTTTATTCAGTAAAATTTACTATGGATTTACACCCTTACAAGACTGTACATCACGACACTACATGTCACGACACATTGAAGACCTACCATGGGATACCAGGGAATGGTGTTGGAGAAACATCCCCATGCTTGGGGATGTGCCCTTTTTTTGATACACTTTCGAGAGAAGGTACAAAATTCATTGCAAGCCGGTGTTTCCCATTTCCATGGGATTAAACTTCATTCAAGAAATGAACTTGATCACCATTTTTTATCAACAAATCCTAGCCAAATTTTGGCATAATGTTAAACCCAAGAAAGTGGGTACTTTAATTTGGTTAATTTTCAACAAAGGCTTTTTGATGGGCTCTTGGCTCTAAAGAATTGGAATTGAACCTACCTGCCAAGTTTGTCAGATAGGTTTGATTGAGATTCCACAACATTGCCTTATGTTGTGCGATAAGGCTACCCTAATCTAGGCTACTTTCATGCGTCTTTGGCAAATTTGGGGAGCTACTGCCAACTTCTGCATAAGCTAGCACTTCATTCTTCTTGGCGAAATAGCTATTGAATGATTTGTTATTTAACTTCCTAGTGTACTTTCTTTGGACTAAGCGCTATAGGAAGCACTTTTAGTAGGACTATTTTACCTCTAGAGTGTTATTCCAAGCCTGGACCAGTATAGTCGAGGTTGGGATGGCAACTTAGAAAGAAATTAGCAGAGATAGGCTTCTTAAGACCCTAAGAAGTAGATACAAATTGAGTAGGACTTTATTTTTACTTGGTGTTTTGAAGGATTTATTTCCTTGTAAGGAAAAGGCCATCAAGTGGTCTTTCATGCTTCCTTTTTTTTTTGGACTCTAATTTAATTATGTGATAAGGTTGTTGCTCTCCTTCCTCTTGTTTTGGGGTTTTTCTCTCTTTCTAAGGGGATAAGACCTCATCTTAACACATACATTGTGAGCTTGCCTTTCAAAAGGCTGCCTCTCCTTCCCCTTATCTTGCTCACCCATATCCTAGTAGAATGTTTATTTTGCTAGAATCTCATCCTCACTTTTTCAACAAAATGCCTCTTCTAGTTAACACAATGAGTTGGTATAATTTATGGCCAACAATATTCAAATTTTATAACTCATGTATTGAACCTTTTTCTTGAAGAGTTTTGAGATGTAAAATGGGTGAGCCTTGTGGTCCAAGAAGGTAGAAATTTGGTGAAATTACTTTGCAATGAGATCTCATTGCAAACAAGTTTTGTTTTGGATCCAAAGTGGAAAGGCAAAGGCCTAGAGAAAGATAAGCGATGAAAGGGTTAAAGATTGTTCATAATAAGTTTATTCCCAATTTACAAAATCAAGTTCTTTGTTGAAGTTCTTGTTGAGAAGCAACTTATCACTTCCTCTTTTCTTACCTTGCTGGCAGGGTTGTGGAAAAGAAGTGCCTACCAATCAATGATGGGAGTCCTATAGAGGTGAGACTCATGAACTACAAAAAATGGTTATTCAATTGGTCCATCAAATGACATGAACATCATCGCGTGGGACAAAACTCTGGAGTTCTTTTTGAGTATGTTCACTCAAAATAACAAAACCACTTCTCATCAAAGAAAGCAAACAACTTAGTTTATGTCTTTTGACAACATTAGATCACATGACAAAGTATTTGATCCAGATTACAAATGATCTTTTGTTGATTGGCCTAGTGATGATGAAGAATGAGATTGTGGGCACACTCTTAACTTTTCGTTGCAATGGCAGCAAAAGTTTGTGTAGTCAGTGTACTCAGAAATTCACTATGTTCCACACTCATGTTTGTAGATGTTGAGTTTAGAGTACCTATAACTTTGTACCCAGTGACTATGGCAAGGCTCTTGGGAGCAAATAAAAATCTCTTCTGAAAGCCAAGAATGTCCAGTTGATGAACTCTGCATGGTTCACTAATAATGAAGCAAAACCCTGGAGTAAACCCTAAATTCCACATATCAAAGAATCAACAGCTGCCTCTCATATTGGTGCCATGGAGAAAATTGTTCTACTTTCAGAGCAAGAATCAATATGGGGATGTGGCATTCACGAAAAGCCAAATTTGAAGCCCCCTGTCTTCACATCAGTGACTGTATCCCACATAGAAGCCTTCTGGTTCTGCAACTTTCTTGCTTCTGCTTGCTGTTGAAGGGACTCAATAGAGCCTGGGAAAAGCTGCTCATATTTTGACCGGAACTTCTCATATAGATTCACACGATCTATGGTCCCAGAGACCAATTCCTTTGAGTTTGGTCTATTTAAAAACTCCAGCACATTCAAAAGATTTCTCCTGCCACAGCATCCACACGCTCATACATGTCACTCAAACATGCGTCACTAAGATCCATGGAGAACTGGGAGGACTAAGAGCTTATGGACACACACACTAGAAAATCAGCAATCAGTACATATATATAAAATCACCAAGAAACCTCCACAACAACAATGATAAGATAACATGTCAATTAGTGCAGTCATAACCTTATGAGAGTTGCTCAAAAAGTATCAGACCATGACCATCACAAAATAGAGGTATGAGCCACCATGATTACCCACCAATTTCATCAGCTCCTGCAGTAACTGCTACAAAGAATCAATCATGACCTATAGCTATGAAATTGCAGACAAATCTCCACAAGAACAATTTGAAGGTCACACATCAATGAGTGGAGTCATAACCCTATGAGAGTTGCTCACAAAGTATCAGACCATCATCACCTTCCTAAAACAGAACATATTGACAGATGACTTTAATCAACATATACTTGCTGTTGCTTTGTGTTCCTGTCTACGACTGCACACACCTGCTGACATAATTCTGTGTGACTGCAATGGAGTCCTCCAAGTTGATGACAATATGCCACCAGCCCCTCGGTACAAACACAACCTCGCCTTCACGACAGATACACTCCACAGGTTTCTCCTTGCGCTGCTGTGTCACCCCGTAGTAATTCATGAACCACTCTGTTATGGACACTGGCGATGCAACATCAGCCCCATCTGGACTTGGATGGACCCCTGGTGGTACCACCTCCGGAGGATAAAGAAGCCATTTCTTAGAACCCCTCACTACAGCATTCCAGGCAGAGGTGCTATTGGGATCAATGTGGAAGGAGGAGCCAGACCTGGCTGGGCCTGCAATCAACCATCTGAAGTCTGGACGATCGTTCCCAAGTATTGAAAACAAATCCTCTCTGAAATAGACCGGGATGTCATAGTCTGCAGCTAGTTGTGGAGCTTTCTCACCAAATTTCGAGTCAAAAATATACAGTGGCCGCTCTTCCTTGACAGAATCAGCATAAGCGAAGTAGTCATTCAGCTTCAAGTTGATGGGTCCAGCTGTGAATGCACAATCTCCTGCCTTGTTTAGCAGATACGGCCTATCCCACTTCTTCACTGCAGGCCAGCTCTTGAGCACTCCAGTTAGGAGAACAGGTTTGTTCAGTTCCTCAAAATCTCTTATGAATTCCTCCACTGAAGGTGCTTCTCGCCGTTCTATGTTGTCAGTGCTTAGCCACTCGTCTTTGATCTCCAGACTTGCACACAACCAGCTCTGGAAAATGTAGTCTGAATAGAAATCTGTCACCTGATGAAGAATATTTTCAGAATAATCAGGAACACAGCCCAAAAAAAATCCGTCCAGGAAGGAATGGCTTTCCAACAACAAAGAGGGTTTTTCCAGCTTTCAGTTTTTTGTGGTACTTTTCCCCGTCTGATAAATGAAGAGAGTGACTGCAAAACTCAGACCTTCAGAGGGACATGTGAAGCACTGGTGAAGCCAGGCACTAAAGATGATGCAAGAAACGTGCTTTTCCAACAGCCCTTGAAAGCAAGCTCCCCCGTAAAATTCTCGAGCACCACAGTCCTCCACAGCGAATCCTGATGCGCAAACACATAGAAAGCTTTGCTCACCAGAGCAAGTCGACCTAAATCCTTGCTTCCTAAGTAGCCGAGGATATCCAGGAGAAGCACATCAGGAAGAACCTGAAGAGAACCGAGTCCCACGTTCCTGACATTACAATTCGACGCATTGAGGAACATGTTTCCAAGCGGCTGCACCCCATAGCTGTGAGATCCCCTTTGCAGCCCGAAGGAGAAAAGCTCTGGAACAGCAGACACCTCCTCGTCTGGTGGACTCTCAGAAGACGACAATGAGTTGGAAAACGTAAAAGCAGCAGCAACAGCATCTGGCACCACCACAGGAACAATAACTCTCGATTCTTCTGCGGCCAACTGCCTCTCCCGCATCCTCCGGCGCCTGGCAGGCCTCGTGCGTGTCATAGCTGGTGCTAGGCAGCTCTGTTCTAGCGTGTAGCGTTGTTCCTTCACAAAGCTCTCTCTCTCTCTATTGAGAGCGCCAATCCCTAGCCCTAATCTTCACACTGGACTCTTTCCGGAGAAACAGTGGGAGCTTCAAACCCTAACCCTAATCTTCGCAATGCCCTCTATCCGGAAAGACAGGGACGACCGAAATCAGCACCGTGTTACGTGATTCGCACTTTTGCTGGGTAGGTACTCAATTATACCGCCTCGGGGTCGCTTGTCGATGCAACAACTGGTCAAGAAATGGGAAGCGCAAGGAGTGGGTGAAATTCTGCTCGGAAATCGCGACAGGATTTGACGATCTGCGACCCAATTTTTTGGTCTGAAAAAAAAGCTCGCGAGTTGTTTCCGAGTTTTTCTAAATTCACCATGCCGATGTTCAAGACCGCCTTCAATGGCTATGCTGTAAGCCTCGCGACTTGCCGTAGTCGTTTCTTCTTCGCGTTCATTTACTTTCACGCCTTGTTGTTGTTGTTGGGGGTCTTTTTGATACTGGAGTAGTAAGGGAGAGAGGGTTGAGGGTGGGGTGCACACTATGGTGGTGGGGACTTGCAGGTAAAATTCAGTCCATTCTTGGAATCACGATTGGCGGTGGCCACTTCGCAGAATTTCGGGATCATTGGCAGCGGCAGACAGTATGTGCTCGATGTATGTAGTATGTAAATTTCATCGTCAAATCACACCCCTTGCAAATTTGGATTCAGGAAATTCTCACTGGAGCATCAGGAAATGCTCACTGGAGCTTCTGTGTACAGAAAGCAATTTACAGATGAGTGAATGAACTTGTATTTGTGTAAATTCTTGGTACTGATTTTCCATGCGATGGGTCTTTCTGGCAGCTGACTCCAAATGGATTTGTACCAGTTTGCTCATTTGATACGCCTGATGGCCTCTATGATTGTACCTGGTCTGAGGTAGCTGGTTTTCCTTCTTTTTCTCTCTCTCTCTCTCTCTTTCTTTTTTTTCCCCCTGTTTATGAGAACCACTTGCACATTCTTTGTAATTATATCAAATTGTAAGTGTGGAGATGTTCTCGGTACATCTGAGATTATGTTCTTCCATTACCTTGCATAAGTGTTGATAAGGTCAGATTGGTGAGGAATGTAGCTCTAGATCTCTGTGGAGGAGTTGGATTTGACATTCATTGGCAGAATATCCTCCACACACAATGCAGTATTTCAAGGTCTCTTGGCGGGGTTCATGATGGCTGTGAGACACATTCACATGGTTTGTCTAATTGACCCAACAGGATAATGAGAATATTCTTGTCTCTGCAAGTGGAGATGGCAGCGTGAAGGTAATTTCCTTCCTCTACATGTAATGGTTCTCTCTCAGACCCGAAGCATTTGAAGGTTCAATTTTGGCTGTGTCATGACTTCTTTTCTGAATTTTCCTTTGCTGTATGGTTTGCATTACATGATTTTGTCTTAATGTGCATGGAAACCAGAGAGAAAATGGCTTGAAGATGGCAGTGATGCAACTCACCAGTCATAGGGCTGATAGTGATGTGCTTGCAGTTGTGGGACCTAGCAGCACCTCCAATGGCCAACCCTGTCAGCAATCGTCAGGAACATTCACATGAAGTGTAAGTAACTGCTGTTTCTTCCTCTGGCCTTTTGTATGACCCTCTAACGAGCACTTTCCATAGGTGTTCTATTTACTTCACAGATGCTCTTTGATCTTGCCATGTATCACCCCAGGACCCACAAGTACAAGCAAGCACTTGTGTTTGTGGTGTTCCTATTGTAGCACTAGCCTCTTCAAGAACTTCGACCCTAAATTTATGCATCCATGTTTCAGAGGACTTGAGGATTAGCAAAGTGCTAGTCCTGCTGGTGGCGTAGCTTCAGGACACTCTGGCAAAGCACATTGATTCTTTTGTGAAGCTTGGGGCAGACTGTGAACATGTTTAATGTAATTTTACCTTTGTCCCACTACTAGACCTGGCCCTGAGCTGTGAAAACTGGTCATTACCTTGCTGTTTCCTCCTTTTCCCTGCCCACCCCCCCTTTCCCCCTACTGCTTTCCTCCTATTTATCCAGCATTGTCCAAACTGGTGTGGTAATATGGTCATGGCAAGTAAAGTCTGTGCTTGCAGCTTCACCACAAGTGTGAGGACTTGTACCTTGTTTCTTACTCAGAACACTTCTGTCCTGCTATTGAAAGAGTTGTACTTTTGACTTACGGTTTTATTGGCTGATGAAACCAGGGCTTCTGTGGACTGGAATATGGTGAGGAAAGATTCTTTCCTGAGCAGCTCATGGGATGACACTATTCGGGTAATCCATCATTCCTTTCTATGAAGTTCAAGAAAGTGGATCTCCCATTTGTCTGAAAGCATAGCTTCTTTGTCCTTCCAAAAGAAAATGGTGGTTTCTAACCAGGGGAAATCAAGGAACTTGGCTTACATGTGTGGAATAACATATTCTGGCTGTATCAATATGCCCTATCTCTCCAGTTTCAAGCAGTGACTGCTCTGAGTCTGTATTGGGTGTGATGCTATACTGAATCTTTGGTATGGTGCTGAATGTGCATCTGCATAAAGTTAATGACTCGTCTTCTACTATGTATTATGTGTGAGGAAAAAACAGCTTTGGACAGTGGACTCTCCACAATCCTTGCGAGCTTTTGTGGAGCATTCTTATTGTGTTTACAAAGCTGTGTGGTATGGATGACCAGTCTGGACTCTCTCTCTCTCAATTTCTCGTGCCCTCAGAGTTGCAACGAAGTTTTTGGTTTTTTGCCATCTCCATTTTCTACAGGCAGCCTGCAATTGAGTTTGCTCTACTTGTTTCTGCAGGAATCCAAGGCATGCTGATATTTTTGCATCAGCATCAGGTGACTGCACTGTCCGTATCTGGGATGTAAGGCAGCCACGTTCGACTTACCAAATCCCAGGCCATGAAATGGAGATTCTTTCATGTGACTGGAACAAGTACAACGAATTCATGCTTGTGTCAGGTTCAGTTGACAAGTCAATCAAGCTTTGGGATGTAAGGAACCCTCGCCAGGAGCTCACCCGATTGCTTGGTCACACTTACGCAGTGCGCCAAGTTAAGTTCTCTCCACACCAAGAGAGCCTGTTGATGTCTTGCTCTTATGACATGACTGTTTGTTTGTGGGATTATCGAGCTCCTGAGGATGCACTTCTTGCCCGCTTGGCACATCACACTGAATTTGCTGTAGGAATTGATATGAGTACTTTGGTGGAGGGTTTATTGGCTAGTACTGCATGGGATGAGACTGTTTTTGTTTGGCAACAGGGTATGGATCCCCGTGCAGCATAGATAAAGTCATTCAAAACATCTTCCGTCTTCTCCTTTGTTTCATCTCTCCCCATGTATGTGTGTGCATGTGTCTTCTAGGTGTATGTCTTTGAGGAGACAAAAGAAATGCCTGAACAGCATATATCACTAAATTACCAATTCCTCAAAAGAAAAGTCAGATCATTGAACTGATCTTGTGGCTACTAAACTCGTCATCAGGTTATGACTCTTCCTGTGTTTTGAGTAACAGCTGATTTAGCCATGTTTTAAGGTAGTAATTCAGATGTCATATGGAAAATGTACATACTGAATCACCATTCTTGTCTGACCTGATTGCAAGGTATTCTACTTTGATTTGGTTCTTGCAAATTCAAGGTATGTCATTGGAAGCTGGAATTTGCAACACATGAATGACAACAGATTTTACAGGTTTTGCTTTGCACTAATGTTGGCGTGGCTATTAACATCAAAGGCTTCAAGCTTCCTAGCTGTTTCATGTGGGTCCATGATTTGAACCAAAGTTTCCTCCAGATCAGGAACAAGACTAATGAAAAGATTTCATCTCTTTGAAGAGTATTATCAGAGTTGAATCAAAAGGTTGGTTGAAGAGATTCGAGTTTCAGACTCAAAAGAATTGTATGTGGATTCTGAAGCCTCAACCCAAGTCGAGTCTGAAGTCTAGCATGTTGCCATCAAATACAGGAGCTGAAAATCGAAACTACAATATACATATGCACACACACAACATATGTTACACTGAAATGGATAATTCACAACACCTTTTGATGTCTATTATCTTTGGGCTGAAAGAGACCGCAACTGTCAATTGTTAGTGTTGGGATATGGTATTTAATTTTAATCTCATGAGTTTTTTTTAATTTTTAAATTCTAATTAATTAATTAATTTTCTTATTTGTGATGTAGTTGAACTGGTGACCGTCCATAATACAGTTTAGCCAAATTTGGCTATAAACAGGATATGAAAGTAAAAAGGTTTGAGATTCATTCAAATTTTTGACTACTCGGTAGAACCCTATAAAGAAATATGGCTTTTTTTTTTTTAATGTAGAAATCTGGCGAATAGATAACCAGGAACAAAAAAACGTTTAGCCATTTTGAAAAAAAATTAGCCGACTCGCTTAATTTAGCCAGAAAAAAAAGGCTACTTCTGAACCGGCTATAGGCGGCAGTGCGTGCTGAAGCGGTCGGCTACAGTGAACCAGCACCCAAAAGAGCACCTTGGAAGGATGGATGAAAAGTGATTAGTAAACAATTTTCTGTTGGGTTCCGGTTCTCTATTCAACCCTGGTGGTTATGTCTCAAGGCAGGTTGATAGTCGGTACGCAGTAAAAACAGCCTTAATTACCATTGTACCTATAAAACATCAACTTACCTCATGGGTAATCTCACCTACTTTCTTCCTACGTACATACCTATATTTACGACCTACTGAGTTACCACGGGGAAACCACATATTACCGAACTCAGTTCAGGTTCATCCCATCTACTGAGTGATAACAGGCATCCATCCATCCAGTGGATCATGGTGTGCTTGGTGGGCGGTTCCTGGTTCTCATCCACTCTGGCTGAAGCGACCGAGCGGTCGGTCGCTCCGACGCTTTCTTTCTTTCTTTCACGCAGAAAGATGGGATTTAATCTCGCGCAAAAGCACTGCCGTCGGAGGAAATCGATGATGAGATCGTGACCGCTAGATCCGAAAGATGGTAAGTGGACGAAAGAAGCCGTCTTGTGTTGTGACCACCAGGCTGTCGTCGTCTCCTTCCTTCCTCCTGCCTCGTCTCGAGCTTTCTCTGCGGAAGTAGAGATGGCGCTCCTCTCCAGGCCATCGCCGGTTTGGATTTTTGCGTACTAGGCTTAGTGTTCTCCTCCTCTGTTTAAAGACGTTGTGTTCTTCGTCCCCAGTTTCCTAGCTTTTTAAAATTAAATAAAATCCAGCAAGAAACTTTTCTTGTTGCAGTGTCGGACAAGCTTCGGAAGGTTCTTTTCGTCTCTAATCGTTACTTGCACACTTTGTGGAATAGAGGAGGGGATACAAGAAGAAGCGACGGTGGTTTCTTGGAGTGCCGCACGGGAAGCTGTTGGTGCCAGAGAGCGTGAGGTGCGCATGGCAGCCAAGGATGTGATGTGTTATGGACTAGAGCGTCGTGGGAGGTAAAGCGCAGCTCAGTTTCGTATAAGCTTGTTGATACTTGAGGCCGTCTTCTGTTCTCCGTGCTCCTTACCTTTGCATCGTTATTATTGCGTTTTTTCTCTCGCTGGTGGTTCATAGCTGCACGATCGCAAGATTGCCAAAGCGGCTTTTGTTTCGCTTGGACGGAATTAAGTCCGTTGAAGGAGCAGTGGACCGACTGCGTTCTTCACAAGGTGTATTTGATGCAACGAACCTCCTCGCTTTTGTCAATCCCCCTACCGGCAAACGAAAGCTTAGCGGAAGGATCATCAGCAGTTTTAAGGTGGTGATCAACGTGTTCTTTCGATGTCTTGCTTTCCGTGTCTGCGGCGAAGGGTTAAAGAGGACAGCAGCAAAGTAGCAAATATTTCTGGTGAGTTTTTATTTGCTTGCAAGTTTATTTCGTTGCCGTTTTCCTCCAAGTGTGTTCGACTTTCTGCAAAATGTGTGTTTCACGAGGACATCGTTTTTCCTGATCGAATTAGGTACCGCAAGTTGGAACCTTGCACTAACTAAGAGCATCTCCAGCGGTACTGAGTATGCGACCCTGCAAAAATATTTCTCAACAGAAAATTGGCCTTTACAGTACTTTTTGGATGAAGTTTTAGAAAAAAGCACTTTGCATCTTCTTTTGGCTCGCAAAACTGCACATGTTCACAGTACCCTGCAAGAGCACCTGGAGCAGGACCATTTTGCAGAGACAAACCTCCATGTTTTGACTTTTCTTCATCCAATTTTAATTGGCAGGGTCACATACTGAGCACCGGTGGAGTTGCTCTAACTAAGCACACCAGAATCTGTGTTTCCCATTCGCTAATTAGAGGATTAGAATCTGTGTTAGTGACATGTGCCCTCATGCACAAGGACATTTCCATCTTGAAGTTGGCTTGAAGTCTGCTGGAAATGTGCACAAGAATGCATGTAACCCTTATGCAATATGGATGTTAGGTGCTCATCAATGGGCAGAATCAGTCCACACATCAGAATTTGAAAGCAACTTTATGACCTAATGCTTTTTGAGATTTCCAGGTGCAAGTTTTTAAATGCAATCTGCATTTATCCTCTTACAGTCAAGGAAGTTAGAACACAGTGCAACATATATATTCAATACCTATTCTGTGTGCTTGGGTTTTTTGGCTCTTTGTAGGGAATTATGAGCCAAATGCTTCCCAAGAGGGATCAGCTGCAAGCCCTCATGGCTCTGTCTCTCCATTCTCTGCCAATCATGGATTGCAACCAAAGGCCCTTGGTGCTTTAACCTTCACAATGGCTGAGCTAAGCAGGGTGACAGCAAACTTCTCTGAGTCGCATAAGATTGGTCAAGGTGGCTTTGGTTCTGTGTTTAAAGGGAAGCTCCGCAATGGTCAACTAGTTGCCATTAAGCGAGCCAAAAAGGTATTCCTTCCCATGTTTTCAAGTGACACTGCCAGACAATGACACTTTATTATACAGGATGGCTCTATTTGTGATCTGGGCATATTTATATTCTGGAGACAGTGGTTCCAGTTGCTAGTTTGATGCTATAGTGGATTACTTCCAGACATTAAAGAAAAATATTTTCTGCTACTGAAATTTGGATATGTATTTTCACATGCCTAGAACTGTGAACTGGTGTTGGCACAATTGTAGGGTTGTCAATTTGCTCAGCTCAGTAGTCTCAGGTTAACATATCCACGTGGGCTGATGATCTGTGGTGAGGTCTTGGTTGGTATGAATGACTACAATTTCGTAAACAACTTTATGGACTATGAGGGTGTTGCTTTGTAACCTCTTTTGCCCAAGAAGGCAGTAGCAGGACCCGAGAGGTGGCAAAGTTAGACTGATGTTGGTCTATGGATGTCAGGAGTTATTTGAGGCACGAGTCTCCACGGAGTTTGAGAATGAGGTCAATATGCTATCTCAAGTGGAGCACTTGAATCTTGTGAAGCTTATAGGTTACTTGGAGGAAGGAGATGAGCGGATTTTAGTGACTGAGTTTGTGACCAATGGGAACCTCCGGCAGCACCTTGATGGTACATTCTTCAAACCAGGCATACATACGTACATACAAATAATGACTCATGTGTAGAGCTCAACCTGACCCTGGAGATTCAGAGGGCTAGTATGTTGCTGTCTGATCTAGTGCAAATAATTAGGGTATGCTGCTGTTTAATCTAATGCAAACAGTTAGGGCTAATTTATTTTTTTGCATTCAATGGGAGAAGTATGGTGAGTTGATGCAGGTTCACCATATGGAGTGATCCTGAACATGGGCACACGCTTGGATATTGCAATTGATATTGCACATGCCCTTACATATCTCCATTACTATACAGGTAACTCCATAAGCAAGTTTCCAATAGATTTGATGAATGTATGTGTCCAGTCAATTGGCATACCACTGTATTTATGGTGGTTTCTATGTGACAAGCCATCATGTGATGGGGCTCATATGCACTTTGAGCAAAAAGTTTGTGACACAAGTCTACAGTAGGACAGAATCAAGGAAAATGCGGCATTCTATTGGATACAAGGACATTCTCACCCAAGTGTCATGGTTATGGTCTCAATTTGAGTAGGAATCCTTGATCAGTGTGACTTTGTGGAACCTACTAGTGATCAGAGTGCTCTATAACTTTCATTCTGTTACTGGTTTGTCATGTGCCAACATTTGTTACATAGAAGCAGCTACACTTCGCAGGAGATTAGGTGCACTGATACTGTGGGCTATGTGTTTGTGCAGATAGACCAATAATCCATCGAGATGTGAAATCATCCAACATCTTACTCACAGATTCCTATCGTGCAAAGGTTGCTGATTTTGGGTTCTCCCGTGTTGGCCCATCAGGAGAAATGGGGGCCACTCATGTTTCCACTCAAGTGAGAGGCACTGCTGGTTACCTTGACCCTGAGTATTTGACAACATATCAACTGAATGTGAGGAGCGATGTGTATTCCTTTGGCATTTTACTTATAGAACTCTTCACAGGGAGGCGACCACTAGATATCAGTAGGCCCAGTGATGAGCGCGTCACTGTAAGATGGGTATGAATACTGTGTTTCTCTAGCTCTCTATTGTTATTCTATCCTGTATTTTTTGTCATTCATAGTATGGGAAGTAAGAGTATGTGTAAGCTATGTGTATTTGCATTATAGCTAATACCGGTTCAAGTTGCTGCATGACAGGCTTTTGCAAAGTTTTTGGATGGGAAGCTGAGACATATCCTTGATCCTAATATCAAGAGGACACCGGCAATCATTGGATTACTGCCATCATTGTTTCAATTGGCCTTCTCATGTGTTGCTCCCTCAAAGACTGATCGACCCAATATGATAGAGGTGCAAGAAAAACTCTGGGACATCAGGAAAGATTACCAAGCAGCACTGAATCATCAACGAGAGAATCAGGTTGAGAGAAATGATCATGCTTACTCACTCGAGAGTGTGAAGAGCCCTAGGAGTGGAGAAACAGTCAAGGCTGACAGTGCAAAGCCTAGGCGGTCTGAGGACAATGAAAGTAGCAGGGCTCGGTCAATTAGGCGGTCTGAGGACAATGAAAGTAGCAGGGCTCGGTCAAGTAGGCAGTCTGGATCAGAGACCCCCAAAAATCGAAGAAATATAGGATCACCTGAGGCTGCTGACCTCTGTAGCCCTCGCAATTATACAGCCTCTGATGCACTTCATGATAGACATCCTTAAAGATGGCTTTGTTCAAGCTGTTTTGGAACAGGTTTCCCTTTCTCCTCCATTTTCACACACTTGGTGCTAGCTTCAGATACGTGTCCCTCTGTGTAGGGTAGTACTGAAATAAGCAACTCTGCTCTTGCCTTCTCTGTGGAAAGGTGTATACGATGCAGGAGTTCTGAAGTTCAGTAAACACAGCAAACTGCATTCTAGAGTTAGTGGTTAGAAAGCATAGGGAGCCTGCTGAGTAACACCTGGTTTTTGCTAAGGGAAACCTGTCCAGACTTCAGGAAGCAAGCTTCATCAAACACTCATGTTCTTTTATGAGGTCCATAGGTACATTAATTGTGTTCCTAATAGTGGCCCGCATTGGACTGCTGGCATCTTTTGTAGCGAGTTTGATGTTTGGCTGTACTTGTGTAATTCTAGAGAGCTCTTGGTGCTAGAGCATTGGACAAAAAATGCTAAGTTTCTTTGAGAAAAGTCTCAGAGATTCACGCCTGCATAAGCACAGGCTTGTTCTGTACAGGTCCCAACATGCAGATTTTGCAGTCTTGTGAATAGGACAACATTGAAGCTTGCCTGGTAGTGAATTTGTTGGACACAGCTGGTTTGTTGAATGCAACTCCTATCTTTTGCTGTATTGCCAAGAATCAGGTGCTTTTGAGTGCTATCCAGTGTTCAACCAGCTGTTACAGTAAGATTCGTTGGCCCGTAATCTAAGTACATGTTGTGTGACCTTCTGGGCTAATGAAGTATTGCCATGAAGTCGAGGTGCAGGTTGAAGCTCGTGTTGAAACTTACAAACCAGACGGCACGCATCAAGGTTCTTAGGATTCTTCCTTCAATCCTTGAATGTGTGTTTTGCTTTGTCAGGTTGGCACATGCATGTGAGATGTTTATAGGCAGGTTGAGTTTACAGGGTTGTGAAATTTCAGGTGGTAGATTGTGACTTCCTTGTTAAGACCAAAGGCACAGACCTTTCAGGCCTTTTATCTCTCATGTTGCCAGCTTCTCATCTCTCAATGGAAGATTGCCAACTTGTTTGTGCAAACAACCTGAAATATTCTATTGGGTGCAATCACATTGATAAGAACCATGAGTGAACCACAAGTGTTATTAGTGCTTGATTTTTCATTTTTTAGAGTTGGAAGTTCTTTATGTATTTGCATAATATGAGAAGCAATTTGAAACGAATTTAATGAGTATAAAACATTCAAAAGCACTCATCAAGCTTTATAACTATTGTTTGTTTTTGGATGAAATTTTGTCACTCTATGAATAAAAGGACTTTTTGAACCACCAAAAGATTTTCTTGGAAAAATTCGACCAAAAAGTCACCATGTTTGGTCAAGAAAATTTTGAAGTTGCCATATGTAAACATTAGCTTCTAGCTTGTTGTCAACACATAGTGGCACTTTTTGGACTTACAACATTGACTTTCTAGCCAGATTTTGCTAAGCCTTCTTGGAAATGATTGTAAGGCCACCTATCAGAATTGTAACCCTAAACCCTTATTTTCTTTATTTTTAAATTTTTCAAGAGATTTGAAATGATGTTTAAAATCATATAATCATGTACAATAATTATTTACATCTTTACATAATAATGTAATTTGACTTTTTTTTAACCAATATTATTGGTATTATGAAAAAATTAATCAATTTTAAAACTTAAGGTCCATCACGTTTTGTAATCAATTGCAATCTACCACATTGTCATGACAATTATTCCTTGTGTTTTCTTTAAGTACTGAAAAAATCCCACTTTAAATAGTGGGGTTTGTTCAATGTTTTCTATTGTGATGAAAATCCATCAATTTGTGAAAATAAAAAAGGCCATGTGAAGGCCCCAAAGGAATTAGAAGGGGGAGAATTTGAATTTGTTACTAGGGATCAACAATGCAAAATATGCCATTTGCCAACTGCAAGATCCACAATCCACATTTGTTGTTGTTGGGGGCAATTGCTCTTTGCCATTGGATGCCATACTACATACCTTTTGTTACCTTTTGTTGCATCTCCACTCCCTCGTAGCTAGGTGCCATCACTATCATCACTTCAAGCTTTGATTTCTAGATCATCTTCTTGATTGATTGAGCTTAGATTTTTCATTATTGCAAGCTTTGCAGATTGAGATTTTGTTTGTACTAAAGAGTTTGATCTGGGAATTTGTGATAATGAATGGGGTTGGAAACGGTTGGAAGTTGCAATAAATCACAAGTCTTGTATGTTGTAATTGTGACTCACCTTGCATTTGTTTTTGTAAATTGAAGACATAAAGTTTGAACATTTTCTCTTATCTACTCAAAGTTTATTTGATGATACAAAGAAATGTGTATTTGTCTATGTTGCAAGAAAGCATGTTCAAGATCGCAATGTTTCAAGATGGTAGAAAGCCAACAAGATGTAATGGTGATAGCGACAAGCACTAAAGTATAGAATCAACTTAGGATTTGTGAGGTTTGGAAATCTTGTGATTTTATGTTGGGGTGTTTAATGGTGCAAGTTGGCAAAATGCGACGGAATTTGGAAATATGGAGGAAGCAAATATTCATTTGGGTACACCATGGCATGTAGCCAAGTTCGGTCATTTTTTGCGCTTCATTGTACATCCTCCAAGTAGTGTTTTATGGTTGAACATGCTTGTGCAACATTGTGCATAATGAGTGTTTTTAATTGTTTCAAAGGTTCTTGCTCTCCTTTAACTTGAACATTTTGAAAATGTTCATTGATATGTGAAGGCTAATTATTGTGAGGTTGGAACATAAATGCTTATTCCCATGTTGATCTCGGTCATGTGAAGTTTGAACAAAACATTGTAATCATGTTGATCTATAGACTTGTTCATCAATTCATAGAAGCCAAGTGTTGTGAGGTTGAATCACAAACTTTTCTTCCCTTTGCCAATCCAAGTTGTGTGAGATTCACAATATTGATTTCTTCCTTGTTTGAAGCTTCTAAATTTCTTTAATGATCCAAACTTCCTTGCAATGGCACCCCTAAAGCCCCCCCTCCAAACTTCAAGTTTCATACATTTTTTTCCATGTTTGCAATTTGTCACCCATGTTTGGGTAGTTTGTGTCACCCACACATGGGTCTCCCCTTGAAGCTTTTTTTACACCTCATAAATATTCTACACTTGAGAAGGGAAGGGAAATTTTGTGTCTAAAGACCCACCTTTAGCCGTCTTTGTAGATTTTCCAAAAATGGAACCTAGTAAACCGGGAAAAAAAAGGTCAAGAAAAGTGAGTGAAAGTTGAACAAGGTTTATCGGGACTGATGGGCAACATGATTTTATTACTCCAAACCTAGTTGCAAAAAGGATGGAAAGATGTGAATGGTGAGACATAAA
>Ga0209208_10005480_pt1 | contig 17693 bp, 24 predicted proteins | sample S1TSphfallax_3_FD_187694 | JGI IMG/M metagenome (GOLD analysis project Ga0209208, IMG submission 187694) | Host-associated microbial communities from peat moss isolated from Minnesota, USA - S1T2_Fd - Sphagnum fallax MG (SPAdes) (version 2) | ecosystem: Host-associated > Plants > Peat moss >... | reverse complement strand
ATATGTATCGTCAAATACACACACACCTGTGTATTAGGCACGGGTTTAAACATATATAGGCACTTGAGCCAAAACATTGTGTACGGGCCAAGTAGAAAAAAAATTGTTTTTTAAAAAAGGGATAAAAATCTTAAAGTAAGTAAAATGAGGAGCAATATAAAATTAATGCACTTAATTATGATTTAAAAAAAGCAAGTAAATAAAATTAATGAGAAAATATTATGGCACCTATCGATCTACTTACCTCCTTGTTTGTCTACATACCTACCACCCAACATACCTACCTACTGATTTACCTCCTTGTCTGATTTACGTACCTACCAACATATCTACCTACCTATTTATGTACCTCCCTGTCTGGATACGTACCTACCAACTTACGTACCTACCTATCTCATGTATTATTATTTTTTTCGCTTTTTTTTTGTTTTGTTTTTTGTTTTTTGGGTTTTTTGCCGGTGCCTCGTCACCCGAGAGACCCGCCGGGACCCGCACGACTTATATGTTCTCGTGGAAGGTTTTTGGTTTTGTTTGTTTGAGTGCCAACGCTGCTGCTGCTGCTGTTGCTGTTGTCGCTCCTGCTCTTGTTGCTGCGCGTGGTCGCGGGGTTTTGTTTGCCTTCTACTACAATGCAGTCCGTCGTCGCACACTGCAGCTTGGCCACGGCGGCTGCCAATCCTCGTTGCTTTTCACTCTCGTTGGCTCAACAACAAGCTCCTCCTTCTCAGTTACTGCTCCGGAATCATCAGCATCATCTCCTACTGTGTCAATGTGACGAGGCTTCTTCTTCTTCTTCGCCTAGGCTGCTTGCGTCTTCTGCTTCTCCTTTTTTTCTTCAGGTGCAATCTCTCTCTGCTGCTCCTTTGGTTAATTAGATCCTTTCTTCTTCTGGATTTGACGGGGCTGTTGCTTGTGTATATTTTTTATCTGCTATTGTGGTGGACGACGAGGAATTCGATTGGATAACGTTGTTCTTTGTGTGTGTGTGGATATGGAGGCATTTTGACCTTCATGAGTATGTGTTTGGAATGTGTTCCGACTTTTGCTATCTGTGAGTCTGTCAAAGCGTTTCCTCAATTGTTAACTTGAGGCGCGCTCTATTACCTTTTCTTTCAGTATCGTGACTGACTGTCCCGATTCATGTCTCAAAAGTCGTCTTAAAAGAAGTCCCTTCACCGTGATGATATGCCAATTTTCTCACAAACAGATTTGCTGATCTGCGATAAGCAACAAACTCTGGTGGTGACAATAATTTTTTTGGTTGCCCCTGTTTTTTTGTAGTCACATGACAGGCTAAGAAGCAGTGGTGAAACCACAGGCAGCACAAGGGATGGCCAATTCTGCATTGTTGCAACCTCAATTGCAACATCAGCACCACCTGACCTGCCTCCATCTGCCCCTCTCAAACAGGTGCAAATTCCCTCAATTTGCATTCCCACAATTTTTACCATGAGAAAGAGCCTGAGAATGTTGAATAACCAAACATTTTTGGGAGATTGACATTTTTTAGTCATGAGCAATTGACATTTTTCAGCAACAAGGACTTGAATCATCTGACTTCATTCGATGTTTGAGTTGCAGGAGGGTGATATACGTGTTGTGAAGATCACAGATGACACTATTAGCTTGCAGGGTCGCAGCTTGGAGCGGTTGAAATATGAGGTCTGTTGCTCCTGCTTTCACCTCAGCAGAGAAATGGCAGTTGGAATGTGTAGTAAAGTGGGTTCAGGAAGTGATGCACAGGAGAATAACCAACCTAGATGCAAAATGAAGTGGATTTCGGTAGAAACTACCAACTGGGATATTGTTCTGGCTTTTGCATGCAGATTGAATATGGCTTGAAGCGAGGTACAACTGATAACTCCTACCTCATCAAGGGGCAGACACATACAGCTCTGATTGACATCCCTGACCAAGCATTCTCCAAAGCCTTTCTGGAAACTCTTGCAACCACCACTGACCTAAAGAGGTTAACCTATTTAATCTTGGGGCACTTCAGCCCAAAGCGAGTTGAGAGCCTTGTAGGCCTGGCAGATGCCTTGGCAGAAAGAGGTAGGTTGTCGCTGGAGCTTTGTTACTTCTTATTGATGTTGCTTCAAAACCCAGTGAGTTCCTTTGCAAAGTGGTCATATTTTTTAATCTGTTGAGTTGGGGAGAAGCTGTAACAACCAATCAAAGTGTGATCTGACCTTCCAGATGACCCATTGCAAGTCTATTGCTCAAATCCAGCTGCTCAACAACTAAAATCATTGGTTCCAAGTGATTTGCTGGAAAAGAGGTTTATCATCACTGTTGTCAAGGCAGATGACAACCTTGATCTTGGAGGAGGTCAGGCATGGTCTAACTGGACACCCCTATCACTGGATTAATACTGATGGATATGTTGTCTTTAGGCTTTGTATCCTTTGATTGTACTCCCCAGCTATCAGTCGGTAATGTAGCATTCACAACTTGAACATTCTCTCTCCTTGACATTAATGCTCAATAATAGCTTGTGGATGATTACACAGCAGACTAACTAATGGGATTGATTTTGTCAACCAGGGCACAAGCTTCAGTTTATTTTGACACCAACACCAAGGTGGCCTGATGGCATGTGCATTTATGACCCTGCAACCCAACTCATCTTCACCAACAAGCTTTTCAGGTACAGCCCCACTCTCATACTCTATTTGTGTGTGAAGCATCTTTTTTTGTGGGGGGGTCAAAGCTGGAGAGGTCAGCTAGGTTATTGAAGTAATTAAGTAGCTAAAAGTAGTGGTGATTACATGGGATTTGTGAGGCTGGCAGTGCACATGTGTCTGCGGGAAATGGTTTTGACTTGGGAGGATGGGATGAATATGGAGAAGACTGGCGCTTCTTTTATGATTGCATGCTATCACCTGTTGCTAAGCAGGTATTTGTGCTCTCACTGCCCACCGCTTCAAACTCTAATCCAGCTCATGTTGCTATTCTTCCAAACTTTTGATGTGTAGTTGATTCTAATGGTTCTTGGCACCTAGCTATGACACATATTGCAGGCAGATGCTGTTTTGGACAAGCTGCCACTGGTTGCACAGTTTTCAACTCCAACATACCAGGGCAAGCGTGGTATTGATGTCATCAAGGTATAAAGTGTTCCCTCTTATCAATCAGAATTCTATAAAGAATCACTTTACAAGCAGGCTGTCAAACAGCTTGTACAAGTCAGTTTTCCCACAAGCAGTTGCGCATGTAATTTTACCAGATAATCATGATGCTACTTCTGCAAATTACTAGCACATGCACAAGGGTTAGTCTTAAAGTCCTGGAGTACTCAATGGTCATGAATTCTTCACTTAGCACCGAGTTTGGCAACATATTTGTAGCAGAAAGCATACCATCAAAATCCCTTTGATTACCATGCTCCTAAATCACCAGGCAGTTTGTAACTTAATTGGTCATAGGGTAGAGTCTATTACATGCACTTCGAAGTGTACCATCTATTTGAAATGGCTGACTTTTTTCTGGACATGTCTCTCCATGTAGACTGATGTGAAGTTCCTACTATCAAGCATATTGTCGAAATTGAACATTCCTATCAGCAAATCAGTACGCTTTTCAGAAATTGCTGGACCAGGAGATGCTCTGGTGACTGCAGCAATTTGCCCCCTGCATGGTCCCATTGTGCGCTCCTCTCTAACAGAACTTCTTCGAGAGTACCGTGTGGTGAGTAAGAATCCTTTTGGATAAGCATGTTTGGTATTGCACTGGTTGAGTCTTCCACTTTGTTTGATGCTGTAAAGGGGGAAAGGAGTAACTGGCTGACCTCTTGATAAGTTTCCCCTGAGATATGAAAGGATTTGCTACCAGATCCACGTAAACGACATTTGTTGGGGAATGAATGATATGTATAAGTAGCTGTTGATGAACCTGTCCACGGTGTTGAGAGTGCACATGCCTTCCTCAACACTTAATTGGGTTTGAGGGTGTGTTGGTGGTGGACAAACCATGTAGTGGACACAAGCAAAACTGAAGCAAGTTGAGGAAGCAACAGTTGCTGTGATATATGCCTCTGCATATGGAAACACAGCTGCTCTTGCTCAGGCTATAAGGTCAGTATACACTGCCAGACTCCCTTCATTTGGGATTTCAACTAAGATTTTTACAGTGCACAGAAATCAAACCTTGTTCTCTTCTGTTTCTCAGTCTTATTGTGCAGAACTTCAGTATGTTGTCAGATCTGTTGTGCATGGATATTATGATGTTCTGTTCCTTGAAGGCATTCATTAATGTAGCCTTTTGACAATTTGAGAGCATGATGTGTGGGCTTGAAGTCAAGGGATTTCAAAAGCAGGAGTGGGGATTGAGACTGTGAATGCTGAGGTCTGCACCATGGAGGAGGTTGCTGCTGTAATGAAGCAGTGTAGTGGCTTTGTGGTTGGCAGTCCGACACTTGGAGGCAACATGCCCACTCCAGTTAAGGTATACATTCTTAGGGTTAGATTATCAATGTTGAAAGATTCCAACCTGAGCATATGGTACAGCTGTCAAGTGGATTACAAACAGTATGCTTGCTGGTACCATCATGCAGGGCTCACTCCATTGATATTCATCTTTTGATTGCACTTGAAGTATTGGATCGATGTTTCTGCTCTAGTTGCTACTTTATGCAAGCGAATGGGCATACCCTAGATTCTCTTTGAATAAGTCTCTTTGAGAATGTATGAACAGGAAGCCCTAGGAGTTATATTAAAGGATGATGATGCAAGATCAAAGCCATGTGGTGTGTTTGGGTCACTTGGGTGGAGTGGGGAAGCCATTGATGAGATTGAGCAGCGGCTCAAAGATGGCGGGTTCTCCTTTGCGTTTCCAACTATTAGGTGCACCTTTAAGGCAAGTCCTTCTTTTGTGCTTTAGACCCTTGTTCTACAGTCAGGGTTAGATTTACTGCAGTCAAATGTTAGCATGTCTTAATGACTTTAAGTTTGCATGTGGATTTGGCTGATTTGATAGAAAGTAAACTACAAAGTTCAGGTGCTTGGAATAGATGTTAGGGAGAAATCTCTGACCTGTAAATTGGGGTGGCAGCCAACTCAGTCAACACTGCAGATTTGTGAGGAGAGTGGTACAGATTTGGCACAGGCAGTCAGAAAGGCTAAGCGCAAGCAAAAGTATTCTTCTAGTGATGCTCAAAGTCTTGTGGCAACAAATGTGGAACAGGTACTATTTTTTCAAGGTTCATTTACATTGTTTCTAATCTAGTGGCTGTCACAGACAAATGCCATCAAGTTGATGTTGATCAACATCAAGAGATTCAGAAAGGTACTGGCCACGTTTTGAAGTGGGGTTGGGTGCTGCAGGCAGTAGGTAGAGTGGTGGGTGCTCTTTGTGTGTTGTCGGCAAAGGATGGGGATGCAGAGAGTGCAATGCTGGCCTCTTGGGTCAGCCAGGCCAGCTTTGTTCCTCCAGGCATCACCATAGCGGTGAGTCTTTCTGGATTGTTTCCACATAATACCACGATATGGTACTGCAAACTGAAAAATGCATTGTACTTTTCTGTGGAAAGTGGGCAGAAAATCTATATTTGGAGCACCTTTAAATACTTCCATTTTGACAGGTTGCTAAGGAACGGGCAGTGGAAGGCTTAGTGCTTGTTGGTGGGAAGTTTGTCCTAAATGTACTAGGGCAGGGAAAGAGTGCAGCAGCGAGCAAGCAGCTGTTAAAGCCTTTCAAACCAGGTGAAAACCGTTTTGGAGAACTTCCAACCAAGCAAACTGAGAGTGGCAATACAATACTTGTGGATGCAGTAAGTCACAAATGCAATGCTCTCCCAAGTTGCCATTCTGTACATACAGCTAAATCTCATGTGAAATGACACAGACCCCACTCTGAATGTGTGACTTGTAAATTAGAGCTATGGTGTCTCTTCTTCTGCACTGGCGAAAAGTCACAACAGTGATGATGGAAGTGAATGTTGAGATGATTCTTGCAGATAGCATGGCTGGAGTGTACAGTAACAAAACGTATGGAGACAGGAGACCATTGGGTGCTTTATGCAGCTGTGGACAGTGGCAAACTTCAGGTCTGCAACCTTTTCATTCATGATTGCATGTAGGTTGTTTTGATTATACTGCAGATTACTTGTGCTGTATGATGGACAAGCAGAAAGAAATTCAAATGTCATTTTCTCTCCTATTGTAAGAACTGGGGTGGCAAGTAGCTATGTACTTCTCTGGCTACATTTATTAGACGTAACAGTGAGAGACTGTGCTCCCTGATAGAGGTTCTCTCATTTAGAAAAGCCAGGTGCCCTCCTCTATAGAGTGTTTGTAGAGTTTGAGTGCCCACATACTCAGTAATGATGGGGCTGCCCTTTCAATGGAAACAATTGGGTTGTTTGTAAACTGAAGGTGTAGCAGTCAGGATCTCAAAGAATCATGCCGTTCAACATGGGTTCCAACAGTTGAATTAGCTACTGAGAAGTGGTTTATATATTGGGTGCAGTTCAACATGGGTTCAAACACTCTAATTAGCTACTGAACTATTGGGTGAATTGCTGTGCAGGATGATCGCACATTGACTGCTGTTCATCAACGCAAGACTGGAGCGCGGTACTGAGTAGCATGCACATAGTCGAGCCTTGAAATGGGCTTTTGTAGCACATCCTTTGTATAAACGTGTCTATACTTAAGTTAATATGCAAAACTGTGAATTTAGGCTGAAGGGTTACATCTGTGATAAGCAGAGTATAAACCATGCCAGACCGTCTGCATTTCTTTTTAAAGATTACAGTCTCTTTGGGAGACATGACTTGAGTACTAAAATCTTCTCTTGATCGCATGAGTACTGATTCCCTGTGCTGCTGATAGGGTTACTTATGCAACATCTTCACAGTTCTTAGGCCTCATAGTTATTTAAATCATGCTCTGCCTCGGTTTACTTCTCTGAAGCTTGTTATGATTCCATATCTGAGTGTCTTTAGTGTCGTGTGAACGTTTTTGTTGGCAGGTTCTTTGTGCTTCTTTCCTTCTAAGGGATCCTACCTTCGATTATTAGAGTATGCAGACGCTTGATAGTTTGCACATATGAAGCCCATATTGAGTTCGGTGAAGAGTTGATCACATGGGAATATTGCTTTCAAGAGATGAAGATAAAACCCACCGAGCAAGCCATCGCAATTACCGCCTACAAGGATATATCAAGACTCTTTATTTCCAGTAGGATACACTGTGTGTGTCAGCAATAAAAATTCTGGCCCATGGCGAATAAAATCGCTAGACCTCCGCTGAATTTTATGCATATCAAAAGACATCATCCACACCAGCCATTGTCATTGGAAATAACTAAGAACCACAAAAACGCCATCCACGACGGGAATAAGACGCAAAGGCGAGCATTTCCTAACACAAGAATGAAAGAGGGACAACCCCCGTGGAACAAACAAGAAGCGTAAAGAACCCAATAGAAACCTAGAGAAAAGATAGATTAGAACCTTCTTCAAGCCACAACAATACCGCACCAAAACCACAACGCGAACCAAAAACCCTAAACATGAAATAATCAGAAGAATGAACGGTGCTAACCACAGAACCGAACATAACAACTCTACTAGAGAACGCAGACAGACTCGCAAGCAAGAAACACAAACTGATAGGCACGAACTTAACAGAATCTCTACAACCTGGGAAAATGGACAAGGAAAGAGAAGCAGCAGCAAGCGAAATGAAGAGGCTTCAAGCAGGAGTTCGTGATTTATAACTCAGGAGGAACTGCGCGAGAGATTCTGGCGGCTTGCTCTCCAAACCCTAGATATTAATGGACGAAAAGTCGTCCAGATGGATGATAAAGAGATGGCCCCGCAATTAGTAAACAACGTAAGTCCCTCAAATGAATGAATGAAACTGTCTGCGAACACACAAACTGTCGTATATAATTCCAGATGGTTCGTTGCAGGGAAGGAGAGGGGGAAGGAAAAAATGGTATGACGAGAACGTCCAGATGGATGAGTCATCCATGAAGATACGAAGGGTAGTCGATGGATGATAGATATCATGGACCAAAAAGGCACGACAGGTAGTAGAGGATGGTAGATGTCGTGGACGAATGAAACGAAAGGGTAGTAGATATTATGGATGAAAGAGGGCGTCTGCAGAAGATTATTCATCCATGAACACACCACTGGTAGTCCATATTACCGATGCGTGCGGCGGGGGGAAACGAGAAAGCCATGGAAGCAACGAGAGTGTTGTGGGGAGGGAAGTGCGCTTGCGCGAAAGAAGCTTGTTGTCGCATGGCAGCGAGATCGTGATGCGCAGCAGCGGCCGTGGAGGACAAGGAAGACGAAGAAGAAGAAGAAGAAGAGGAGGAGGAGGAGGAGGAGAGGGAGAAGTAGGAGGTGAATATGTGAGTCTTCTTTGTTGCATGAAGAAGAAGAGAAACGGAAGAGTTATTGCTTCTCTTCCAAACATTATTATTAACTGCCTGTGGCTGCGGCAGCGCGCAAGCTGCGCGCGGTTGCCGCCGCCGCTGGTGTATGGAAGGGGGTGCGATTGATCTCAACATGGCGCCAACCTCAGATGAAGAGGAAGAGGAACGGCAAGAATCGGCCGTCGATACTCTGCGTCGGGTAAGCTAAATCCATCAACACCGTGCCGCCCGCCCTTTGCTAATAATCTCTCCCTCCCTCTCTCTCTCTCTCTCTCTCTCTCTCTCTCTCTCTCTCTCTCTCTCTCTCTCTCTCTCTCTGCTCTTATCATTGATGATGATGCGATGATGCATGCACCTGGGGTTTTCACAGGATTTTCTTTCTTTTTGACATTTCCTTTTGCCATTTTTTTTCCCCTCTTGCTGATGTCTCTCAGTTGAATCTTCTGGTTTTCAGGAAGGTCTTTTTGCTTGGCTAAGTTTTTTTTTTCTGCTACTGTTTTTCTTCTTCTTGCAAAACCTGTTGTAACAACTGGGGTGTTTGGTTCTTCTTTTGGGGGCTTTCTTTAGCTCCAATTGTCTTGCTCCTGTTCTCTGTGTCTCTGTCAGGGTTTCTAGAGTCTCCAGGGGATTTTTATTCCCCCTTATGTTTCCCCAATCTTTTTCAGAAGTTATAACACTGTCCTCTTATCTTATGTGTTGATCTTGTCGAGTTTTCGAATCTGTAGTTTGGAGGGTTTTTTTACAAAAAAAAATTTAATAGTTTTTTAATTGTACACTGCTGCATTTCCATTAGATGTCACTCCTTTTCAATTTTGGGCGCTCTCTTCTTGTCCTGCAATGCATTTGCCAATGCTGATTTCTGAACCCTTAGGCTTGTCTAGCAGCAACTAAGCCCTCATTCCAAGTAGTGTTGTTCTTTAGATGTTCATTATCTGAACCAGGATGCATGTAGCTTCCCTGCATTAAGCTGAGGTGTTGGAGCTTTGAGCAACTTCACTGTCATAGGAGTGAACTCCACTCAGCATTGGAGTCTCTTTAACTTCCTGCAGTCAGAACATGTTGGCTTCCTTTGGAGTGTGCAAACCCTCATTAAACCCTAACAATTGTTGCCCAAGTCTTGATACTGCCAAACAAGCACTCTATTCAGAGCATGAATGACTTCATACCATGTGTTTAACGATGCAGGAGCGTGAAGAGCGAAAGATCAGAATGAAAAGGCAGCGTGAACAAGAACCTCAAAAAGCAGATGTTCTCCCTCAAGCAAAGAAGGCAGCTGTGGATAGGCGGAGGGATGTAGGACCACTTCCAGAAGGTAACTTGTTGTCTGTTTTGAGCATGTCTAATGCTGTAACAAAAGACACAGGAAGTAGGAAAACCCTAAATTTTTTGTTTGGGCTTTGGGAGATAAGGTCCAGCCCACAGCATTTGTATCTGCTTTTGCATAAAATCAAATAGTAGTTACACACAGGTAGCATGAAGTCTGCAAGAAGGCAGCTCAGATGTGACTTTCAGTACCAGACAGGGCTGATTCATGTCTGGTGGTCTGTGTCAGGGTGGAGTGATTGTCCTGGTGCTGGAGAACCCATTGCACGCTTGATTCCATCAAAAGTGCCTCTGGGTGAATCTTTTAATGAGTTGCTTGAACCTGGCAAGAGATATTCACGTGCACATGTGGTGCGCCATCAACAAGCATTAGGCCGCAAGGTGAGTCCTTATTGCTGTTGTTGTCGCTTGAATCAACATATATGAAATAGCTGCATTCAGTGTAGATAGGCCCTCTGTCTATTCTGGTCTTTGTAACTGGGTTTGGATTCTGGAACTCTGGAAACAATTATGAGGCATACTGTGCTTGCAAGTTCTTTTTTTCCTGTAAGAATGCCACAGGGAAAATAGGCCCTCTGTCTGTGCTGGTCTTTGCTACTGGGTTTGGATCTGGAACTCTGGAAATGATTATGAGGCATACTGTGCTTGCAAGATCCTTTTTCTCTGTGAGAGTGCCACAGGGAAAAAGGATTGTCTTTCGGTTGGCATTCATTCTTGGTTGAAGTAGCTCTAGTAAGGGACTCCAGAAAAGTGTGTGGTGGATTTGCTATGAAACACCGTTCTCAGTATGGCAGATTGTGAAATTGCCCTATTTCAGTGTGAGCTACTGTTCTGTGAGCTTCTTCTTTTACTAATAGTTGGCAATGGTTGGGGTAGGTGGGTCTTGTTATTGACCTGACAAACACCAGCAGATATTATAATTCTAATGAATGGACAAAGGAAGGAGTGAAATATGTGAAGGTGCTTATTTCTGCTCTTCTTTAATTACTTTTGTTGATAAAAAGTTACTCTAGTGGGAGATGCTGAGTATTGTTGGTGGTTTGTGGCATTTTACAGACCTTTCAGGATGACCTGTTCATGTGCATGTATTCTTTTAAGGAGATTGTGCACCCAGTGTCTACGGAGAGTTGCAGTCATGTGTCTTTTCTCAAGGGCTTTCATAGTCAGTAGAAAATATTCAATTCATAAATGCTTTTAGACAACTGATATTCTCAGTGTGTGCTTTTGCAGGTGCCCTGTCGAGGGCGTAATGAAGTTCCAGATAATGAGTTAGTCAATACTTTTGTTCATGAAGTAAACCCATCGTTACCTTCTACACCTCTGAAATGCTTGCTTGCAATGTTTGGATACAGGGCTCTCCTTGTTTCATGGTCATTGGTTTAGACGTTGCACTATGTAGAATGAATTTTGGAATGGCTTCAGCATGTTTGCAATATTCCACCATTGTTTGAACAAATATTTATGATTTCAGACTGGCTGGTGAGTGTGTCTACAGGTAAATCGATTCTTGCATCAGCAGCAAGGTAAAGGTGCAGCTGCCAACAACAAGTATGTGCTGGTCCATTGTACCCATGGCCACAACCGCACTGGCTTCATGATTGTGCACTACCTTATGCGAACACAATGCTCCAGTGTTGCACAGGTCTATTGCTATTCTTTAACAGCTTATTTTGTAGTTTGGTTGGGTTTTCTGGCCTGCCTGTTGTGTTGTGCCTTCAAAACTCATGAGGCCACGGCTGCAGAAGGGCACTTAACAGGTTGAGCAATTGGAGCCCAGATAGTGAGGATTCATCTGAAAAAATCAGCTGTCTCAGGCATCTACTGCTGTGGGTCTGGCTGGGACAGGCACTACGGATGTTTGCAGAAGCAAGGCCTCCAGGCATATATAAGCAGGATTACATTGACAAACTCTTCACCTTTTACCATGAACGAAAACCGCAGTCACTTGTATGTCCTTCTACACCTGAATGGAAGAGGCCTGCAACTGTTGATCTGAATGAGGTTGCCTCTACTGACCAAGATGACGACGATGAAGACGACGGAGGTCTTCTGGCTGCACTGCAGGTGGGGAGAGATGAACTCTGGCTCTTAAAGCAATCTAGCTGAATAGTATAATGATGAATTATTGTGATTGTAGTTTTTTCAAGTGGAATGTTGTAATGGGCCTTTGTGAGGAATGGTCACTTGAGGTGGGCTGGAGGGCACAGGAAGTGGATCCAAAGCCTGAAATGACCAATGATGACGTCTTGGGAGATGCCATACCAGAGGAACATCAACGGGATATGCAGAAGATATGTTACTGGGCCCTTGGTGTGGTGAGTGTCTTTCTTCGTGCACTCCTTCAGTACAGGTAGCTAAAACCATGGGCTGCAACTGAACTGTCTACACAAATTGCATGGATCTAGTACCAATATCAAAGAGAACAATGAAAACTCAGTTATTGTAGTCATTTGTGGTCAAGGGAAACCATGTGTGTGCCTTAGGGGTCATGTGAGGGTCCTTCCTGCTAGTCCATGGGGTTTGCTGTGTTCTAGGCAACTTTTCAGTGTCTCCACACCTCCAGGATAAAGTGAAGGATTTCATACAAGCAACCGTCTTAAGTTACAGCAGATAAACAACCAGGAGCATGGGGAGGCAAAGAATCTGCATTGCTTATGCATGAATATGGAATGGAATGGGCAGGCCAGGGCATCGTCCGTTACCATGGGATTGTGCTGCCTGTTCTCATCAACACTCTCCTTTGATAGTCCCTTGCGCTGACACCCTATGTTTCATGGGCTTGGGCAGCCTCAGCAAGTCCATGTTGGGGGGAATCTTCACTTTCCAGGATCGCAGCCAGTGTCATTGGACAGGTAGGTCCTGTCTCTCTAGAGCATTTGTCAAATTCATGAGAAAAATATTGTAGACCCATAAGCAACTTTGCTTTGCAAACTTTGTTGTTGTTTTCTAGCTTGTGGAATGATTAGGACTTTCTATTTGGTTGGCATTTGAAGCTTCCAAATGGTTATTTCAAGGGTTTCTTAATCCACAGTTGGAAGCCTTTCAAAGGCCACTTTGTCCTCAGAAGATCATGCTCTTGAAGATCTCTTCTAGTCCTCTTTCCTTCCTTTTTAGTTTCCCTTCTTTTCTTTGTTCCCTGTTTTGTTGGTGTGCTCAGTCCTCTCCTTCTCTTTATGTTTTGTTGAGCTACCCAGCATCATGATGGAGTCTTCCCATTATAGCCAGGCTTGTGACAGAAACTCAGTATGTTGCTTAATATATGATGTTGACCTCTACCCAATGCCAAGGAGCTGATAAAGTCAGTGTGGATTATATTGTAACTGACTACTGCCATTCAAGGTGCTATTGAAGGTCACTGAACATGTGTGCAACTGTTGCTATTGTTCAAGCCAGTCCTGAGTTTTTTCTGTTTTCCTAATGATTTGGTGAAGATGATGGTTTGGCACTGACACTTATAAGGCGATGATTGCACTCATTCTATCATGTTAGTTTTTGTCTTGTTGGAACTGACAGTATGGTTAGCTTCAAGCTTTATTATGGAGTTTTCTTTGCAGTCTCATAAATAAACTTTTTGTTTTGGATCTCCTCTTTTTCCGGTTTGCTGAGATGTTATTGGATTCAGAATTGCAATTACCTTAATACCAAGTTGTGTCTCAATTTTACAGGTTGACAGACATTGTAATTCCAGAGAGGATTCTTTTAGAGTGTGTGAGGACTGGATTCTCATGTCTGTTTCTGTCATTGAAAAGGAAGTGTAACAAAGAGGGTCAGATATGGGTGTTTCAATGTTTTGCCTTTGTTTGTCAGCATTTTCATGTTTTCTGTTATTCCTGTTAGGGATGGAGTTATTCAGGTCCAAGAGTGAGCTTACTTAGTTTTGCACACTTCTGGAAATGATTTGTTGAATGGGTGGTTGGCAGGCAGAACTTGCAGCTACTTAGACAAAAGTACTACTATGCAACCTGGAAAGCAGATGGAACTCGGTACATGATGCTGATAACAAGGGAAGGCTGTTACCTGATTGACCGGAATTTCCGCTTTAGGCGTGTTCAACTACGGTTTCCTGTCAAGGTAAAGTCTCTCTTTCTTTGCTTTCTACTTTGGCAGCTTATTGTATTCATCTGTGTAGTTTGAATGTGGGCTTTACATGCATTATAGTCAGTAACCCAGGACCCCTGGATGTGCAGGGTTCCAGAGATACCATGGCAGGAACACACCACCTCACCCTTCTGGATGGTGAGATGGTGATTGACAAGATAAAGGATGGGGAGTATAAGCGGCGTTACTTGATTTATGACTTGATGATGCTCAATCAAGTGTCACTTGCAAAGGTAAAGTTGACAAAATATTTGAATCTGACCATCTGATGATGATAACCTGTTTGCACAGAATGTTGGAACCAGTTCTTGGGAAATGCCTCAGGCAAGATATTAGGTCTCAGTTGTTCCAGTCACATTCAGCATTTGTCATATTAGTAGTACTATTTGAGACCAGGCTATAGCAGTAGTGTGGTGTCTATTTTGCGGGATCCAATGGTCCTGCCAGTAGTTGCCACTAAGGTAGAGTTCAGCCATGTCATGCTTGCAGCTTGACATTTATGAGAAATGGAAGACATTTTTTTGAGGTAATTGAGCCCAAGGTGCACAGAAAATGTCTTGAGTGCGGGAACAGTTCTCAATGGTTCCTGTCATGTTCATCATTGGTCACCTGAGCACTTTTGAAGACCTGGCAAGAGCAGTCAGGTGGTGGCTGTTTGAAGGATCTTCTGGTCCATCCAGTGGATGTCACTAAGGTAGGTGACCTGTCATGTTGCAGCTTCAATTTCATGAGAGGTGGAAGATGATTGAGAAGGAGGTTTATGAGCCCCGACAACAAGAGGAAGCTCGCAACCAAGACATTTATGACTTCCAAGCAGAACCATTCAGGGTATGTAATATTGATAGTCACATGTGGCAACTACTGCATCACAGGAGTCATTTGTACATGAATATAAATGACTTTTGAATACAAAATACCATTTAATCTTGGAGTTGCCATGCTCTCAGGACTTAATGACCTGCCTTTAGTGGATCCATGCACAGGGTTGTAACATCACATAAGTGGGTTTGCTGCTGTGTTGTAGGTGAGACGCAAGAATTTCTATATGCTTTCAACAACTGGGAAACTGCTTCACAATTTTATTCCAAAACTTTCCCATGAGGCTGATGGTCTCATTTTCCAGGTCTCGTGTTTTCTATGAACTTGACTTTCCAACCTTGTTTCTGGCTTTGCACCCGTCACTTTACTTGTTTCATATGGTGGCTTTGGAAAGTTTCAACTACGTGGGCACTGGTTTTTACTGCTGTATAATTTGTTTCAGGGTTGGGAGGATCCATACGTACCTCGAACCCATGAAGGTCTCCTCAAATGGAAATATGCACACATGAATTCTGTTGATTTTGTTCTCAAGGTTCTGCTCATTTACCAGTTACTTTTGCAGCGAGTGCCCAGTATGTTTGCATGGTTTGATGAGTCCCTGGATGTTAGGTGTCTGGTCCCTTTGGGATTGTGATTCTCTTTTCCCAGTTTTCAAGACAGTCTTTTGAAATGGTCTTGTATTTCTGAAGAACACTGAAGCAAATCAGCAAGTTCATTCAAGTGCATGTCCATGTGTAGTTGTTTCTTGATGAATTACATTCTTGAGCTATGGATTCTGAGAAATACAGTTCAATTTTTTCAAGACAACTCGCTGTACTGGGGCAGGTTTCACCAACTGGAACCCAGTATTATCTAATGCTGATGGAAAAGGGCAGGTTGAAGCAGCTTGAGAATGCGAGAGTTGTTTTTCCAGGTAAGTATTTTATAGTGATACATTTGGGGTTTAGGGAGGGGGTGGGTGTTGGAGGGGTGAGGCATATAAGGGAAGGCTGCTTATTTCTTTCATGGCTGCAGAGGAGGAGGATGTTGCGAGTATGGCTGGAAAGGTGATAGAATGTAGTTACAGTCCTGAAACTGGTACCTGGAACTTCATGCGCATCCGCCACGATAAGGAAACTCCCAATGCATTTCATGTCTTCCGCAAGGTTTCTTCAAACTTGAACTTTGTTGGTTTTTGTAGCAGCAGCTAGGCAGAGGTAAATAGGAATGCCTGCATACTGATGGGAAGTGATTCTGCTTGATGAGAATTCGGTTTGGTGAAAATAATAGTTCTGGTATGTAGTTTTACGTCTTCAAGATTGACCCTTTGATGGCCTTCTTTTTCAAAATATCTCTTGTAGGTTGGATAAAGAATTCTCTGCATGAAGTGCAGGTCATGGGAAGCATCCAGGATAACATCACAGACGAGGTCTTGCTGGAGGAAATCAATGAGATAATCAGGCTGCCTTTGTACACACAGCACATGGCAAGGGACCAGCAAGAGGCTGCTCAGGCTGCTCATGCACGCCGCAGATGAAGCTTCTTGAGGTGCATTCTGGACTGCATTTACTTCTGTACATGGGGCTTTCCAGGGTCTTAGTGCGCACCTTCCAAAACTTATTTCTTCATGAAGGAATGAGTGTGATATTGCACTGTAGGAAAAAGGTTCACCACCCCATCAGAAGCTTTTTCACTTCTATTCACACAAGAGACACTCCTCCTCGCCTGCAATGAAAAAAGGTTTATAAATTCCTTTGACAGGAATTCGATCTGCACCACCAGTTCCTAGGTACTGTCAATACTTACCTGCAGGGTTTTTTTTTGGCTTTTCCAGTCTCTTTCTGGGCTTGTAATATATCTGCATTGTTGCCAGGTTTTGAGGTCCTGAAGGTGAAGAAGAAGCTCAGATATTTGTATACACAATTGATTCTGGCTAATTGCTGATTTTATGCACAAATAGCCTGGTTTTAAAATGATTTGAACAGACGGTTTGTCTGTTTAGCTACATGTCTGAGTTGTACTACCATAAATTTGCAGTGATTACTCTATTGATGCATATATTCTCTTAGAAGCTGTTTCTGGATTTTGGAGTAGCTGGATTAGCATAGCTGGAGTACGGAAAGCTTAAATTCTCAAGGCAGCCAACTCAACTGTTTAGTATCAAAATTGCAGTTCTCTTGTACACTTCTGATTGAAACCAGGAACTAGTGGCGGCAAGTCTACCAGCCAGAAATTTGCTTTCCATGATGGAATGTAATCATCCAAGGAGAAATGTTATCACTGTACATCTACTATGTTCCAGTTGAACGATGGGAGAGTAACTAATCATCCATTTGACACTCAACCCGAATGCCCCCTTTTCATCATGGACCAATTGAAGGTAGTGAATGCTGCACATAGTTGAGGTTTGGATTAGTAGTGTTGGTCTGGTATCTGGGTTTGCACCTGGTACCAAAATTGGTTGCAAGGACCTCAGCGCAAGCTGCTAGTACCTGAGTCAATGTTAGCCTGGTACCAGTTTTATACTTGGACCCAATTCAGAATGAGAAATTGGAAATGCTCTGCACCCAATTAAGGGATACAAAAAGAGCAAATCTGGACATAACTCTAGGATTAGGTCACAGTGGCCAACCCTAATCTGTCACGGTATCAAAATTACTTACCAAAATTACACATGCACACTAATAAAAAGTTGTTTGAGTAAGACAAATCATAGATGTGACTTAGTATTGGTATTGTGTTTCTGCATATGCTTGGGATTTTTTTTGACAATGCTTTGTTTGCAAAAGATGCAATAATACTCGGTTGATGTCATTTCCATTTTGATATTCGTTAATAAATAACAATTGAAGTTAAAGAAGATTGAAGGATAATGCAGAACCCACAAAGCACAACTCCATGCATTAGGTTATCATTAGATTCTAACTTGAAATAGAGAAGGATTGAAACTCACATCCTTGTAGAATACATTTAGAGTTGACACAATTGTAATGATTTGAACACAAATCTTCAATTTTTTAATGGTTGAGTTTTCAAGAGTGCTTGTCATTTGTTTTTCCGTCTTTTTTTTTTTTTTTTGTGTGTGG
>Ga0209208_10005479_pt1 | contig 17693 bp, 10 predicted proteins | sample S1TSphfallax_3_FD_187694 | JGI IMG/M metagenome (GOLD analysis project Ga0209208, IMG submission 187694) | Host-associated microbial communities from peat moss isolated from Minnesota, USA - S1T2_Fd - Sphagnum fallax MG (SPAdes) (version 2) | ecosystem: Host-associated > Plants > Peat moss >... | reverse complement strand
ATTGATTTCTTTAAATTATGAACAAAAAAATAAGAAAACATAAGAAAATGATAAGAAAAATATCATATGGTTGATGTTGAAGGATGATATCACATTCAAAGGAGTTATATCTTGATTTGAAAACACAACCTAAACAAATCAACACACATTTCATTAAACCTTAAACTTAGAACCCTAAATAATCCTAATGATAAATGTTTTGAACTTAATGATTATACAAACAAAACTACAAATGGAACACAAAAAACATTTCTTACAACTATGTTTTGAATTTTAAAGTTAATCAATTAAAAATTATAATGAATGGAAGCATTAGCCTCAGAGTTTAAAACTAATTACCCCAAAAATTTATATATAAACCTAAACAATTTTAATAGTAAATGACATAAAAATTAATAACTATATAAACATATACAAATGCCATACAAAATAATCTTTTAGGAATAAATCATGAATCAAAGTTGAAACACAATGAAAATAAAAAATTAAATGAATGAAATAAGAGTTTTTTCTCTTACTTTTAGTGTGGTCACTTCAACTTGAAAATTTCTTCATTCACCTTCAAAAGAAATAAAATGCATCTTGTTGCAAATATTTGTATATGAAAATTTGGCCAAATTTCCCCCCCAAAATCCAACCTAGGATTGATTTTGATTAGTATTAAAAATTGTGCAAATATTCATAAATGTTTGATGTATTTTTAAATTTATCAAACCTATTAACTTAATTAAACTAAGTACATCTTGCATTAAATGGTCCAAAGTGGAGGTAGCGAACTATTGCCAAAAACAATTTTCAATTGCAATACCCACATTTTACATTATAATTTTTGCAATTGAAGTCCATAATTTACAAGTGCATAGGTAGGTATAATGATGTGTGGGTAGGTAAGTTTTGCCAATAAATAAATATTTTGCAAGTAATTAAAATGGCATTATTGAAAAATGTATCTACTTTTTGGTTAATTTCTAGAATAGGAATTAGGTAAAAGTTTAACCAACAAGATATATAGAGTTTGCCAAGAAATAGAAGTTTAGTTTAAAATATATATAGGTTTAGCCAAAACATACAAATTTAACCAAGAAAAAATATAGGTTTAATTAGGAAAAATAATTTTAATTAAAAAGATATATAGGTTTTGCCAAGGGATATAAGTTTAACCAAGAAGAATATAGGTTTAACCAAAAGATATATAAGTTTAGCCAAGAAAAAATAGTTTAACCAATAAGAATATAGGTTAAGCCAGGAAATAAAAGTTTAGCCAAAAATGTATAAGTTTAAACAAGAAGAAATATAGGTTTAGGCAAAAAAATAAAAGTTAGCTAGTAAGATATATAGGTTTAGCCAAGAAATATAAGTTTAGTCATGAAATATAAGTTTAACCAAGAAGAAATATAGGTTTAGCCAAGAGATAAAAGTTTAGTCAAGAAATATAAGTTTAACCAAAAACAAATATAGATTTAGCCAAGAGGTAGAAGTTTAGTCCAAAATATATATAAGTTTAGCGAAAAAATAAAAGTTAGCCAGTAAAATATATAGGTTTAGCCAAGAGGAGATAAAAGTTTTGCCAAGAAAGTAAGTAAAGGATTAATTGTTAGTTAGTAGGCAGGGCTAAGATTTAGGTCAGTATAGTAACTAGGTGGGTGGGTGGTATGGAGGTCAGGGTTGGGAAAATTTTGACAATGAAAAACAAAATGGTCAAAGGTCAGCAGCCAAAAAAGATTGACCATGGTAGAATGTTGGTTTACGTAAGGTAAAGATGTTAATGAAAAAGAGGCGAATCATTCAGCCCATCCTATTGACAAAACAGCCAACTGGTGCAGTCGTAAGGGCTGGTTCACTAAGGCCCTCTCCTATGGTCAGATCACTACTACAAAATGTGGATGCAATTCATTTTTTCATATTCAATGGACCAGTGAATTCATTGTAACCTCTCTAGGTTGAATTCACTCCAAATTCAGTGACATCACTTGGTGTACATAGACACATTTTATGAAAATGGATCCAGAATCAAGTCATTAAGCACCAAATTTTCGGGTCTGGGCAAATGTATTATTGGAGCTCCCTCCATTACAATTAACTGGAACCAGCCCTACAAAGTCATTCCCTAGCCCTTGTCTTGACATTCTTTTGCTGGGAAGAACTTTTGACCACTGGTTCTGGGGACAAAAAAATAATATGTCAAATGATAAAAACACTTGTAGGGGTAATGAGCTGACAAGCAGATCTTGCAACTAGGTATATTGCTTCATCAGCCCATCGACAGCAATTCGTTAAAAACTTGTAAGGACCATGTTTTGTGAAGGGCTCATATACATGTTTTGCAATTTCGATATGTAAACACTTGCTTCTTGGACAAAGCAAAACAGTTTGTATGTGACCCCCACAACTGTGCGTGTTACATGCTAACCCTATGAAAAGCACAAGGTGAATCATGAATCAAACCTTCCATAAAATCATGAGGTATTGATGGATGTGTAGATCACAAGGCAAACACCCCTTTAGGTGCCGAGGCATCTTAGGCCTACTCTTTAGGTGTGGAGGGTACATTTGCATACAGGGTTGGTGATGAGTAGTACTCGGAGACTTGTGCTCATGTTGCAAAGGGAAGTAGACCAGGTGTTGATGGTAACGGCCCGAGTGAAGCAGTACTCACCAGCACACCCTGTAAGATGGATGATGTGTGGGCACGAAACACTTTTGTATTGTATTTCTGTCCCTTAGTCAATCACCATCCCATAGCTAAATGCTACGGTTACCTCCCTTAGCTAACTTTGATGGTCCACTATGTGTGCTAACCATCCACATGCTTTTACCTACCTAGTACCCACCTAGTGCTTACCAAGTGCTTTACCTACTTACCTAGTAACCACTTGCATCTGTAGCTACTTCCCCATGATATGTGCCCACCTACATACGTAGTGTGAGTGGGAAAGCAGGATGGTTTATACAAAGGGCTTATACCAAGCAAGGTGAAAATTTTGGCTTTGATAACTCAGTTGTGGTCCATTAACAAGTGGGTCATAACTCATAACAGGTTTCCAATGGATGGTGCACTAGTAGGTGTCATTGGGTCACATAATACCTCCTATGTTACGACAACATAGGCCCACCAGCACACCGCCTGTTGAAAGCTTGTTACGAGTTATGACTCAACAGTTGCGAATGAATCCATCCACAACTGAGTTAACATTGGGTTTCACCTTGATAGCTTATTCTATCAAAGATTGGTCCTGGAGGTAGGTAGGTAGGTAGGTTGGTTAGTTAGTAAATAAAAAATAAATGGGTACTAAATAAACAAGGGGTGTGTCGCACTGTGACATTGCCATTTACATGAAGAAAATGTTTTGAGACAAAAGAAGAATTACGAAAACTCAAATATTTCACCATGCAAAAACATACCTAATTTTCAAAAACCCTCAAATAGAAACCAAAATCCTTCAAGATATTATAACTCTATAACTAATCTCAAGTTTTCAACACAATCCAAAATATCATCTTTCAAAAATCCTCATATAAAAATAGACCTATTACCTAGGGGTGAAAATCCCTTAAGCTAACTATACTCTATAATGAATCTAAACACAATATGCTTGTCTTGGTAGGCAAGGCCAATAAATGGATGCATTGAAATGGTTACCTAGTATGTAGGTAAGGCTACCTACCAAGGAGATTGTTGGTAGCTAGGTAGGAAAAATAGCAATTGAGAAAATGCACCACAGTTGTTGATAGGTAAGCAAACTGGAATTGGATGGAAAAGTGTTTCTTGATCACCCTTCCATCATGGTGTGCAATGGTGGCGGCTGTTGCTTCACTTTGGCTCAAAGAGAGTGCTATGAATTTGCTCTGCATTTGCAGATCACTTAACCTTTTTCCCTTAACCTTTTCCCTGACTGAGCGAGCGCCCCCACTACTGCTACATATATTTTCACTGCTCCTACCTACTATAGAAGACTGGTTCGATGACTCATTTGTGTCGTGCTCACTTTTGAGAGAATTATAAGGTTTTCAAGAGATATTTGGGAGTTTTTGGTGGAGCACCGTCACTTCCATTCCACAGTAGGAGTTCTTGACTTCAAAGTTCAGAAGCTTCAACTTGATGTCAGAGACAATGAAAAATTGTAGTCAATTGGTGGTCTTTAGGGGAAAAAAGAGCCACCGCAACAGGCAGTGGGGACCCATAGTGAACTGATTGGGGATGTACACAAAATCCTATGGCATGAGCCAAAGATCTTGTTTACTGTCACCAGCATTGTCTTCATCATCTCTAGGCCAGCCATCTCCAGCTGCTTGTTGCTCCAATGCCTTTGATCGTCACATTCACCAAACCATTACACATACACATAAAGACCTGCTCCAATTTTTAACGGTACCCAGCTTTTCTTTTTCCTCCGCTATGTGGGGGGCACTTCAAACACCGAAAACTCCTCACTCTGGCAGGCATTCCATTAAATCTGACAACTTTGGTGCCTTATTTCAACAAAATTCCTGTGTACAGTCACACTGAATTTGTTTTTAGTCACCAACAACTGGTGAAAATTAGTCCCAAATTTTCATTTTAAACTCTAGTTCTAGTAAGAAAAAAGTGAGCCTTTGAGCTTTCAAGTTGGATCTCTCCTCTTGCATAAAATAAAATAAAATTTGCTAGAAGAACAGGTTGACAGCCCCCCTTCCTCAACAACATTCGCTAAAGGTATCCGTAAAAGTCAGGCCATTAGGGTGCGAGAATCACCAGTTTCGGCATAATAGGGCATCAAATGTGTAACTGGGAATGAAATTTTACAAAACGAAACAACTAGGACCCCAAACTAGTTTTTCCGCCAATTTTAGTGGTAAACTGAGTTTCATCCCCTCTTTCCTTTTTCCTGAGCGACCCCACTGCTGCTACATATATTTTCACTGCTACTACCTGTACAATTACTATAATTACTCTCGAACCTTGTGCATTAGATGCTGAGTTTCAGCATTTCATTCCGAAATTTAATAAAGTTTCATTACTTTACCGATACCACTGAAAGAGGGAATAATTGGTGAAAGCAGAGAGGGGCTAGGGGGTGAAAGAGAGGGTGACTTTAGTGATAACTTCATTAATTCAAAACAGACCCCCCTTGGGAAACTAAGTCTCTGCTCTTAATTAATGCTTGTCTGAAAAGACAAAGTCAAGATCTAGAGGGGGATGGGGGGAGGGGGGGAGAGGTTATCCCAACTCAGGAGAATGCACAAGAGAGATATGTTGCAGAGGAGGGAAGGGGGAAGGGAGTGTGTTATGTGGGTGCTGGTTGCAGAGGGTTCTGTTTCTGTCAGCAATAACAACTACCTCCTGTTGCAGTTGTGTGTACATCCAAGAAGCTGTACTTTTGGACATTACCATACTTGGAATGTGCAGAGGCTTCCAGCATAGCAAGCTTCACTATTCACCAACAGTTGGAAAGCCTGAAGTAGCAAATGCTGCTCAGTTTGAAATAGCAGGGTGTGAGGGGGGGGGAGGAGCACATTGTTTGAGGACAAAACTTGCACACAAAAAGGTATGGAAAATGGGTAAGTAGTTGGAAGGACCATCAGAACACAGGATTTGGGTTGCTTTGGGACCTTCCAAAAAAGCATTACTAATGGCACAAAGAGAGAGAGAGAGAGAGTGAGAGAGGAAGGTCTACAGTAACCAGGGACCACAGTATAATATCTTGGGCCACCAGTTGCGACTCTCAGCACTAGTAGTGATGGCCTAAAGGATGTTGAAATCCAGAGTACTATCAAATTTAAAGCATGGGAGAGAACCTTCAAAGAAATGATAGTTCAAGGAGCATCTTCTTCACCTGTGACACTAAACTAGCCTGGAAAACTGTATTTGGGATGAAGAATAGTAGTCAAGTAGTGTGAAAAAACTCACTTTGGACCTGTACATAGGCCCTCGGTACAGTGCCTTTCAAGAGGGCCTGTATGATGAATTGATGTTTTTTTATCGGTCAACTATAATAATTGGCCCAGGTGGTGACATTGCTTTACACTTTATATGGTACCGTTTTTCATGTTTATGCATGGGGATGGTGGGGAATGATTAGCATTGCATTAGGTTTTTTTTTTTTTTTGTTTTAATTCACAGAATTTCACCAAAAAGCAACAATATATTAGAAGTCAAATTGTCGAAAATGAAGTGACTTTGGAAAGTTTCAATTGCCAGAAGTGAGAAAAAAAAGATAGTAAAAGTCACCAAATTTCTATATTTGGTTTTCAATGTGTAGCCATGAATATAGAAGGTTTTGATTAGAGATTTGTACTCACTCCATATCCAGTTTATAGCCAGATTTGGCTAAATCATTCTAGGAATGAAATTTTTTTTTTACCATATCTTCCTATGGATGATCACCACATAGGCTACATTAAAATATTCATTAAAACGAAGTGCACAAGTAATGTGCTAGAACCTCTATTGGTAAAATAGCTATTACACAGTGAACTGTTAGTTCACTCAAAAAAACTAAGAAATCAAATTCACACCACCAAATCCAGCAATATGGTTGGCCTGAAATAAAAAACCCCTTCTTCAGGCCTACACACAAGCAACTGTATTCTGCCAAACATTGAAAAGAATGATCCCTTTCTAGCATTTCCATTGGCCCTCTAAAATTCTCACAAACCCTATTACATATTTTAATTGTCATAAAAATTCACCAAATCCAACAATTTCATTGGCCATAACAATTTTTTCTGCACATTTACACACAAGCACCCTATTCAACACCCTCTGTATATTAGTACACTAATACAACAACCCTTGTTTGTATAAAGACACGGTTAAAAACACTGCATTGTATGTTGGATGTCATTAACACTAATAGAGGCCCAAATAGAGGGTGTAAGTAAAGATACTCTCTTAGATTGTGTAAAGGAACAGCAGTTCTATTGCATGCCCATCATCATGAGTCTGGGTATTCATGGACAAAGATCTCTCTATCTTCATCATTAGTCTTCTGGATAAGAGTAAAATACTCAAGAAGCATCTTGAGTTGGATGGAGCTTTTTTCTCTGCAGCATTGCTTTGCTCTTCTGTGGTTTCTTTCTGTTTTTAGTGGGCTTTGCCTTTAGTAGTAGGCAAGGATATTGTGTTTAGATTCATTTTAGAGTATAGTAGCTCAAGGGATTCTGGCCCCTAGGTAATAATAATAGGTCTATTTTTATATGAGGGTTTTTGAAAGATGGTATTTTGGCTTGTGTTGAAACTTGAGATTAGTTACAGAGTTGTAATATCTTGAAGGATTTTGGGTTTTTCTTTTAGAGGATGTTTTTTGAAGATTAGGTATATTTTTGCATGGTGAAATATTTGAGTTTCCATCATTCTTCTTTTGCCTTAAGATACTTTTTAATGTAAATGGCAAAGGCCACAAATGTGACACAACCCTTGTTCTCTCGTAGTAAAAGAAAAAAAATCATCTTGAGTGCTTACCCATATCATCATCATCATCACCCACAACAGCCTATTTCAGCCTATACACCATATTTGTTACAGCCAACATAGAGTGCTCATTATTTCCCCATCAACACCTGTAAACATGAAAATTTTAACCACTTTACCAATATCACAAAATTGAAAAGAAAAAGCACAGACTGCATCCTATGCATATTTACAAGTTCAAACTCAATTTGACATTCTTTATAGGTTATCCATTGTATGGGCCATTCAAATTGATGTGGGTGAAGATGCTCTTTTGACAACCTAAAATACGAGGAACCTTATATCAAATCAAATACTCATCATTTTGCTTGTAAGCTTCACTTGGAGGGAGCGAAAAAAAAATCTCTAAAATCAATGATTTTCTAACATCAACCTTTATACTTGTAAGGAATAGCTACCCTATGTTGATGCCAGATTTGAAACATATTAATTCAAATTTTCCTTGTTGAATTTTTTTGGAAATATTTCTTGATATGTCTGAAATTTCAGAATAATTTTACATCAAATTTGCTTAATAATAGGAGGGGGAAAAAAGAACTTAATTTCAATGAGTTATACTTCAATTAAATATGTAAAAAACTGAAAATATAATATAGGTAACATTTTAAAAGGCTACTTGAAAAATATGAACTATAGATATAAAATGCTTTCTCTCTAAGCTTCAAACGCCAATACACTTGGCCATCATTTTCATAAATTCAACATCTTCAAATAAATCATCCAAATCGTGTTCATCCTCATTAGTGTCTTCACATGTGTGACATGTATTTGCAAAGAGGGAACACATGGCATTGCTTTACCTACCTACATTGAAATTGTTCAGGAATTTTAAGCTCATTATTATTTCGAAGATTTGGAAATCAAAAAGTGAGATATTCAAATGCCTTGTCACCCCCAAAAGTAATTGTTTTGACACTTGAGTGCCAAAATTGACCTTGGCATAAGGTAGCTTGTTATCAATGTGAACCACATCATCATAAACTTACCCCTTCCATGTATATATGATTTTATAATATTTTGACAATGCATTTAATATTAAATGTTAATGAAATGTTAATTAATCATTGATATGATGTTCTAATGACATTGTAATACATTTAACAATCAATCAACAAAATGTGTTACAATGTCATCTCAACATCGTATCAATGATTATATCAATATTTTGTTGATACTTAATTTTAAACACATTATGAAAGTGTTATAAAAGCACATATACTTGAAAGGGGCAAGTTGTGATGCACTTGAGTTGTTGTATTGTTCTTACAATGATAACAACACAAGTCAATTGAAAAAACAACAATATTTTAATGAATTGTGGTTTATTAGATGAACTTATTTTCAAATTTTTAAAATTTGTGAATTCAAGTTGATTATTTTACACCAAATGTCACACCCAAAAATGGGAAACAATTGAATTTTATACTTAAACATGGACCATCCATTGGTTAGCCATGACATCTTGGTGAAATTCATTTAGCCCAAGGGATTTTGCATTGACCGAGTGATCTCTAGTTGGGCCTATGGGTTTGCCCAAATTCTGAAGAATTGTACATAACATGTATGTATCTATTAAGGAAGGTTGTTTGTTTGTCATATTTAGATCTCCCAATCGCTCGAAAGGCACCCCTCACACTCTTGGTACCATTGGGAAGCCTCCGTGAGTATGGGTGCACTCAAGTGGTTTCATATTGTTTATACTTATTAAACAATTTTGTCATTGAAAATTCAATAAAATCAAAACTTAAAAACCTAGGAGAATTCGGTTGTACTTTTGGTCTTGTTGAAAAAGACTTCAATAATAAGTCAAATTTTATGAAGGTGAATTCATAAATTTTAAGAGCTAAGGTGTGAGAGAATTTGAATTTTCATTTTGTTTTGTCCTTAAAAACTCAACTAAATTACAAAAACTAGTTTCGAAAAGAAGAAATTAATTGGGTTACAAGTTCACACTTAAGCCACTGACATAGGCCAGGCTAGTGTTTATGAATTGAACTCAAGGTAAAATAGTAGGTGACCACAAGATTGATATGTTAATGCTTTACGTCTTCACATCATGTGGATCATTGTCAACAATTCAAGTTACATGATTACAAACAAATACCTTCCCGGATGTAATTTGCTTCAACATGATGTGTTTAGAAATTTGAAACATGGGTTGAAACCCCAAGAAAAACAAACAAAATGATGTGCAATTCAACAACCAGATATGGTTGCCAAAAGATTGTTCACCTTATAAAGAACTAGAAATGCATTCTATTTTCAACAAATGTAATGGAATACACAACAAACAGGTTCTAGTTCCAAAATTGAAGGAAATTTTGAGGATAACATTGAGGATATCGTTTGTTGGAAAATAATTTTAAAGCCTTCAAATCACAAGTTCTTTGAAGATAAACTCATGTTTCAAATTTTTGTTTTTGGTAGGTTGGCATGTAGAAGGAAAATAACTAAATTTGTGAACACTCAACCCACATAACATAATACATTTGAAGTTTTCATTGTAACTTTAAGTTGTGTCCTTGTGCCATAACACAACTAGCATGCACAAATCTCTTGAGGCATACCCAATGTAAAGTTTTCTTAGTTAGAATTATTTGGAAGCATAAAAAAAAGTGAGTGGAATGCATACCAACTTGTCAGTCATCATCAAACACTTCTCACCAAGCAGCTGGGCACCTTGCAGTCAAATAGTCTTATGGCAAACTGGTATAGCAGTAGAGTCCAAATTGTTGTACAGCTTTTTGCCAGAATAGTCACACCCAGTCCTTACATCAGAAAACCAAAAACTTGAGAAACAGATACATTTAGCACTTAGATTTTGACAAATTGGGATCAACTAATCAATTAGAATATCAGTGCACTTCAGCAGATCACACATTGCAGAGGTTCTACAAGTTTTCTCACAATGCATTTGAAACTATTATGGCCTACAAAAGATCTTGGCTTCATCACTAAAAGCCAAGATCTTCTTTTTGTCTTCTCAATTTGCTTGCATCTGAATTCATGTTTAGCATCTCACCTCAGCACAGATTCCATGATACAGTTATTTGCAACATCCCATATTTTGCCATCTCCTGAACTGCTTCCCAGGAAATCTCAAAAACCTGCATGGGTCCAGAAGATTCAAGAGCTTCAGTCAGTTGCCAAAACATGTAAGCTCTGCTATGAGAGCTTTTTTTCAAAGGAAAAACAATTTTTAAACAACAGCTCAAATGACAGCAATTCAAAAATCCTACACAGGAAGAAACTACTGGAAAATGAGACTCAATAACCTTGTGCTATAGATGGAAATACTTTGCAACTGTATATGCTAAGACAAAAGCTTTCCATACACATTGTTGGTCAAAGGACCTTTCTTAACAGCAACAGCACCCATCTCTTTGCAAAAACTTGCCTCTAGTGCTTGTGACTTCACAACTAGAATGTCATAGGTGATGAGAATCGGAGGGGCAATGCAGTAACCTCCAAGGAAAACAAAAGAACTATAGGGTTGTGGCAGAATCTTGGACAGGACACAAAGATGCAAACAAAACACAAAGAGGTGGACAGATCGTTTCTCAGTCTCTCAACATGGTACACATACTTGCAATTGTGAATACAGCAGACACAACAGATTTGAGCAGTGTTGGGATACTTGTCTGTTTCAGTGACCCAACCTTCCAGGTTCTGCTGTGCTGAAGCATGTTGATCCACTGTTGGCCACTGCCCTGGAAGAAGATTCAGAAACTGACAAGCAAGAGAAAACAACAGCATGTACGTCCAAAATTAACATGAATTGGCGCCTAGGCCTGGAAAGGGCCAGCCTTCTTTTGGCAAACTAGGTATGTTACATGGGTACTGCTCATAACAGAGCAAGTATCAGTTTGGCAGCAAAGGAGCAAATCCAGAATGACAGAATCTTAACAGGTGTAGTTTGGGAACAGCTCAAAAGGCAATTGGAAGTAGCCACTCAAGGTAGGTGTGCCCAAAGCTCCCTCCTCCTCTGCTTGATATGCAGTGAGATTCCTGGGACTACCACCCCACTTTCTTGCTCTATAGCTTCTTGGGTGCCTCAGACTTGCTGAGAACTCCAGAGGAGCACTCTCTGCTTTGGGAGGGGGGAGGCTGTGTTGTCTGTCTTCCAGAGTCGGGGTCTGCTGCCAAAAAGTGGGAAATTCGGTTTCATACACCAAATGCAAGGTGCATCCTTCTTCAAGATGTGGACAGCCATGCATGGTTGCCAGCCATCATCCTACCACTCATGGGCAGAGTTGCTGAGGCCCGCCCTTTTTCAGATTCAAGCTGAATTAGATGTGTACGTAGACTGCGCTCCTCTACCTGCTCAATCACAACCACAAGATCCAACCGATTAATATATTGTCCAAGCAAGGAGTAGCTTGCTCACAAGACCTATATCACTTTCTTTTGCTCCATATCTCAATAACTTTAAAAGAACTGTTGCAAATTTACTTGTTCCAATCTCAATGTTCACTCGCAAACCGACTATATGTCGTCCAGTAAATGTGTTTTGTACCTCTAGAGAAGCAGCAACAGACAAAAGATGCCCACACTCTTCCAAAAGAATCCTCTCCTGTGCTGAAGTCTCTGCAAGTTGAGATAATAACATGTCCGTACTCTCTGCCTGCAAGGGCAAACACTATGTATTAATGTCTCAACAGTGACATTGTCCCAGAACCCACCTTTGGAAGCCAAAACTGAAAAGCTTCTTCGTGATCTTCAACTACAATATCATGCCATACGGACAGGTCCATAAATGTCTTACCTTGGCTGACAGAGAAGTCACAGACACTTCCACAGCATTCAGTACATCAACAGCTGATCCAAGTGCTTCTCCTACTGCATGTACATCTGCCTGCATACACAACACAGAAAAATGTGTTTCTTTAAGGTGCATGATCTAAGAGTAGTCCACCCACAAACTGAAGCACATTGTACTAGGAGGCTTAGTTTCAAAATCTCTAAGTAACCCACAAGTTATTTTTCTAAGACTTTTTTTGGGCACAGACTTTTACAACAATCACGGTTTGCAGTACAGCAGAACTTATTATCCAACATTAATTCATGCAGGGATTTGCCAGAAAATGCACTACTTCCTTGCAAACACATCTCTTCTTGTGTGTCAATACTGATTAGTGTTGTTTTTTCCATTTACCTTGGCACCCCCAGTAACAGGAACTCTCAAGATGGCAGCTTCCAGTGCCTCCATGGCTCCAGTCAATGCACTGGAGTGCTCTTCCTCCAGAGTTTCCCAGCTGTCCAAATGTGCTGCCTGCAAAGACTCAGACCCATTGCCTGATCAGATCAAGCTTTAAATCTTTAGACAAATGCCAAACTACTGATTTCAGAGTTCGTGTAAGCAGACCTAAGCTGACTTACCATTTATGTCTCATGTCTTTTGAAAGAACTTCTACAGTATTATGTTACAGTGTGCCCATGTGTTATTCAATCTGGAAAAGTATGTACATGTTTCACAACAGTTTTTGGGGCAGAACAAGACGTAACTAAGTTGCTCAACACCATTGATAGATGGTATAGAAAAATCATTCCCACTACACCAGCGAACCCAGCACATGATTTGTGGTAAGAAGGGTGAAAACCTGACAACTTACATGTTTGGATAATATGGACCACAGCTTGTGAGCCTGTCTGGCTTGCTGAAGTTTAATGCGTTGCATGGCGACAGATTTCCGCAACTCAGAGGTCTTGAGCCAGACATTATACAGTGACCTCTGCACAAATTTAGGAGCAGCATTTCTCAGAAACACTAAATGTTTGTGACCCATGCTAGAAACTCTTTAACCACGATGTAGAGACTGAGAATGTTGGAATGTGTGTGTTCAACTGCTGCACACAGGGATGTGCATTGAAACTACAAGCTTTCTTTTGCTCTGTGTCCACCTCCAAATCCACCCGAACTCCATTGATTCAATAAGGGCATCAGACACATTTATATACTAAAAGGAAACTTAAGGTGATGTCTGAGTGTCACCTTACATGAGAGAAACCAGTCAGACTACCAAAGCTCTCAGTCAGTCAGTGAAGGAAAGGAGGGGTGCAAAGATATTGGTGCTGCAATGTGAGCTTGCAGAGTGGTGCTAATAAAAGAAGTGTTTAGTTGTTCAAGGATAGTACACACCTCAGCAGCTGATTTTTGGGCACTCATGACAGCTTCAGCACGAGCATTCACAAATCGCCATTGCAGCCAACGGTTGTGGTAAATGCGCAGAAGCATAGCCTCCTCCTGCTGAGTTAGTGCCTTTTTCCCTCTGCTCCGTCCATCAAATCCAAAATTCACCATCATACCTCCTAAATTACGAGCAGTGCCTGCAATTGCTATTGTTGCAGCAGATACAGGCCGTGACCTCTGTGGACTTGGCAACCCTCTCAAGGGAGATGAAGAGGCCTTTGTAGGTTGGGGGGAAGTGGGAAATTGTGGAATGGACCCAGGATTATTTATCACCCGGCCAGGAGAAAATGACCATGGTGATGTCATGCTTCCAGTCATACTTGCTGTACTAGAAGGTAACTGTTGGGTTCCCATCGGCACAACCCTGCTGCGTCGCACTGCCTTCACTCCTGTGACACCAGCTGCTGCAATATCAGACTCCGGTGCACACATTTGATTTCCCTCAGAGAATCGCCTCAATTTAGTGCTCATGTCTTGCCATACACGGGCTGGGACAGCAGTACCCTGACCAGGGCCTCCTCTACAACCTGGTCCAGAGCCTCCAGAAGAGACACTTTCTGTATCTGACACATTCTCAAATGGCATGACACAAGAGTCTACAGTTGCCACGGAATCCTGGGACAATTGCCGCAAATGCATAGCAGGATCTCCTCCTGCAGTTGAGTGACTCTGTTGTGCACCATCAGCAGCTCGCCCTGCAGCCTCACGAGCACCAGTAGTATCCGGTCCCACCCTGCCTTTGGTAGGTGTGGGATTGCGCCTTAGATTTGCTTGACCCATGGACATTGCTGGGCCTTCATTGACAGATCGAGTGAGGCTCCGAGAGGCAGCGGGCCTAGCAGTTCGAGAGGAAGCAGTTCCAGGCTGACCCTGAATCAGTATTGCGGCAGACCGACTCAGGGGCCTTTCCCTATCAATACTAAGATCCACACTCCTTGTCATTGCACCCCCAAACCCTTTTCCATTGCTGATGCCAGGCCACCTTTGCTGGTCAGGTTTCATGTGCAAATTTGTGGCAGGACGTGCATTCTCAGCTTGATCCATACTTTGACGGCGGACAGGGGACCCTTTTCGCTGGGGAGACCGTACAGCTGGATCATTGGATCGATGAGCGCCATTTGCTGCAGGTTTTAAGGTGTGGTCAGAGGGATGGCTGCTCTCCTCACCTCTCCCCTCAAACCAGCTGCCATTGACAGGAATCCCATTGGACACCACCTTCTTGGAGGCAGACATGGATGGCCAGAGTTCAGGTCCCCGTCCAGCTCCTGCATGAGGCTTGACACTGGCCAAAGCTTTTTCCACTGAGCTCGTGGATGGCAGCTTTCCATCAGAAGTGACAGCAGGCCATGGCCGTCGCCTCTCCGCAGAAAAAGCCCGTTTTGGAACATCAGGTGCATTTGCACTACGGCCTAAGTTTGGAGATGGATGGCGCACAGGAACCACCTCAGTGGTGGTATTTATTACTGTGTTTGAGCTAGAACTTCGATTTCTAACAGGAGACGACTGCCGAGATGGGGAAGAAGGTTGTCTGAGAGGAGAAGGATTTCGACGACCTGCAGCAACAATCGGTGCAACTGGGGGAGTAGGGGCAACTGTGGCAGCTTTGTACCTGGAGGTAATCTCCCTATTTCGTAGCTTTCGCACTGCAGTCGTATTGGTTTTCTCTGCTGCTGGCAATCCTCCAAAGTGATGTCCATTCTCTCCCTCACTCTTCTTCTCCAGCAACTGAGCCTCCTGCATAGAAGAGGCAGGACTTGGTGTAGAAGACAGAGCCACAGCAGCAACCATGGTCCAATGCACAATCACCCACTCCTCCTCCTCCTCCTCCTTGCTTCCTGACAATTGTTACCCTTCTAGGTCACAAAACACCCTTCCTCCAAAGCTGAATTCTTGCATTCCTGCTCCACTTCCCAGCTCTGTTTTCATTCCATTCCTGTCCATAATTCCTCCCTGTTCACCAAGTCAATCGAGTTGCATTCATGCAACCATTGCCCGAAAATTGCTGCATCTTTCGATCTCCATCCTACCATGCCATTCTCTGCCACTAATACACTTGCCCAGGATGGTCCCATTTACCTCACTATGCTCTAGTTCTTGCAGTAGTTCTGGTCACTGCTGCTGCTGCTAATCCCGCTGCTGCTGCCGCCGCCGTTTGTGCGCATTCAATCCGGTGCTTCACGCACATCTCCACTAGACCATGCCCAGGGCAAAAACAACATCGACAAAAAAACAAAAGCACCGGCGATCGTCACAGGACCTAAGCTTGCGTCATAACCCTTAGGTCAATAGCAAAACAGAGAGACACGCAAAACGATCTCGCCATTCCTGTTGACGAGATCCCCCCTTCCAAGACTAGAAACAACGGCGCAAAAAACTCAGTCAAAAACTCTCCCAAACACCATCATCACCAATGCATCGTCGCAAAGGCGAGAGGTAAATCTGTCTGAATGACACGAACCCTAATAACAAACACTGCAAGCAAGTCTGCCTGCCTGCCTCTCTCTTCCGCGAGCCTGCAACAGAGCGATTACCTATAGGAGCAACAAACCAACGTCCTGGCCGTTCTCTCCCATTGAGCCAAAAACAAACACAATGCAGCTTGGCTTTCCACGTGATGATGTACAACAGCAAAGCGATCGATCCTTCAAACTCGAGATCGACATCATAGAACAGACCATAAATGCTCTGCCCTAGTCGGTGCTTATCGAACGCCAAAAGAACCTCCTTTTGGTTCAAAAGCAATCAAAGCGCAAGAACAAAAGCTACAACAAAACTTTCTTCAAAAATGTGTGCTATTAATGCTCCAAAAGAGCATAATCCTACCATCGATGGAAGAAGAAGAAGGAGGAGGAGGAGGGGAAAAAAAAATCCAGCGGAGCGAAGGCGAGAATGCTCGAGTGCCCAGAACCAGGGGCAACAGCAGCAGAGCAGGAGCAAGAGTACATACACTAAGGAAAAGGCAAGCGAAGGGAAGCCTGAGCGGTCTCTCGAGGTAGGTAGGAATACGAAAGCGCAAGCATATACTGCGCGCAGGCAGGTAGGTCAGTAGGTATGTAGGTAGGTAGGTATATAGGTAGGTGGGTAGGTGGGCAGGCAGGGAGACGACGATGACGACGACATCTGGCCGTTCCGCCAGTTCCGGCGGTGTTTTTCCGCCATAATCTCTTAACGGCAATATAGCGCTTTTTCGTTCAAGTTTTTACCCCCGGTGTGTTGGGACCGCAAGTGACAGATTCCGCCAATTTCAGTCGTCTGTTCGTTCGTCCCTTGGGTGAACTTAGCCTTGGATGATGAACGAGCACCCGCACTGGTAACCATAGTAAACAAGGGGTGTGTGGCCTTGTCATTTACCCATTTAAAATAGTATCTTAATGCAAAAAGAAGAATCATTATGGAAATTCAAATATTTCACCACGCAAAAACAAAATATACACTAGTAGTAGTGCCTTGGCCAATTCAACACTAATTTTATTTATTTTCAGAACTGTTGAAAAAAAATTTAATTATTTCTTCCAAATCAAAAATTTATATTGTGAAGGATAATAGTGAACATTTTAGGAATACCCTATTTGTTGAAATGAATTTTTCAAAATTAATTAATTAATTAATTTTTCGATGAACATGTGTTGAAATGGCCAAGGTACTACCGTAATCTTTAAATAAAATCCTCTCAAGAAACCAAAAATCCTTCAAGATATCATAACTCTCGAACTAATCTCAAGTTTCGACACGAGCCAATATATCATCTTTCAAAAATCCTCGTGTAAAAATAGACCTACAAAAAACCCTTAAGCTACTATACTACTCTATAATCAATCTAACGGTGCATTCACACTTCATGTGTGTTAGGGAATCTAGGGTAGAGTACCGTAACACCATGCTAGCCACTTAGGACTTAAACCTAGTTGCCATGAAAATTTTATGTTAAGCTAGCATTCACTTAACGTTGAGCTATGGCCCATTTAACATTGGGTGCCACCTAGGATGCCACCTAGATTTTCATTTTACAACTGACTTAACATCAAGTGTGAATGCACCATAAACATAATGTCC
>Ga0209208_10005478_pt1 | contig 17696 bp, 17 predicted proteins | sample S1TSphfallax_3_FD_187694 | JGI IMG/M metagenome (GOLD analysis project Ga0209208, IMG submission 187694) | Host-associated microbial communities from peat moss isolated from Minnesota, USA - S1T2_Fd - Sphagnum fallax MG (SPAdes) (version 2) | ecosystem: Host-associated > Plants > Peat moss >... | reverse complement strand
GGGTGGGGTGTTCAATTTTGGTTTCCATCTTTAAATTTTTTTCAACATAGGCCAATTCCCAATTCTAAAATAAATTAAGTTAGGTTTTGGGTGACCTCTTGGTTAGGTTCCAAAATCTGAAACATCACCAAAAACAATGAAATAATGAAATTTTTTATTGCAAAATAAATCACATTGTTACAAAGCTTTGACAAGGTCAAATTAAGCTAAATTATTATTTTAAAACTTCAAATTATACTACTAGTTCCTAATGGATTAATAACATTTTTTTAGTGCCAATTGGTCTCATTTTTTCTTATCTCATGCACTTGTATGCCAACTTTGAAATGTGTTATTTTTCCACCCTTGAAATTAGCTTTCAAACTTTCCCAAATGTGCCATAATTCTCCTTTAACATCCCCCAATTCCACTTGCAAAACCCACCCCAAACAACCCAAATCTAACCCTAAATCATGGCCCCAAAATCTTGAAATTTTTTCAACAAAACCTATAAATTTGGAAGATTTGTGCTTATTAGAATTTATACTAATGTTGTTGATGTTCTAGAAATTTTAGAAATAGATGTAAAAAGCATAACACTCCATTTCTAGTGGAACCTTTGTTGGGAACAATATTCCCCTTAGAAAATTCATTAACCCATCCATAATAAAACATTAATTTATAATAGTTTAGTAAAAGAATAGTAGATAACAAAAAATCATCAACAAATGAACACCAAAATAACAACATTGGTAGAACAAGATTACCAAAAATCATTAACAAAAAAACACCAACATATGAACATCAATAAAATAACACCAATAGATGAACATCAATAAAACACCATTAGCAAATGAACACCAACATATGAACACTGACATAACAACATTAACATAATAACACCAAAATAAAAGTAATAGATGAACATTAACAAAAAAAACACCAACAAAAGAGCGTTAGTAGATGAACATAATAAAACAACATAAAAAATTTATTAGAAGAACACTAGTATAAAAGCACGACCAAGGCCACAAAAAACATAAATAAAAAACCACAATGAAAGCCATGAAGAGGACCAATAGAGGAACACAACCAAGGCTACCAATAATATGAAAAACATTAACATAAAAACAAGATGAAGGCAAGAAAAGACATTAATAAAAACATGCAACCAAGCCCATAAAAAATGCTAATAAAAAACAAAGCAACCAAGACACCATAAGAATAACATGACCAAAATAATGAAAAATGCAACTAGAAAAGTGTGATTGAATACATGAAAATGCCAACATATGAAGACAACCAAGGCAAACAAGAGCATTAACTCAAGATCATGATCAAGTCTACGAAAACACCAACACAAAAACACAACCAAAAAATGAAGAAGACTAATAAAAAAGTGCAACCAACACCCCAAAGTCACTAATAAAATAACATGACCAAAGCAAACAAAAAACACCAATAAAAAATGTGACCAAGCCCACAAAGATCACCAACAAAAGAGCACAACCCAATCAATGACGAGCATCGACAAAAAAAATAAAATCAAGGCCTTGAAAACACGAGTTGAAAAACATAATTAAAGGCCATAAAAACACTAGCAAAAGAGCGTGACCCAAGCAATGAAGAGCAATAATAGAAGGGGAAAACCAAGGTCATGAATAACAACAAAGACCAATGTATAAAAGAATGTTAGCTAACATTGCCACAATTGCCATCACCATGCAAACACCACCATTAAAAAAAAAAGGTTAACTTTGTCAAGGTAAAAAAAAACACCATCAAAAGAGCATGACCAAGGTCACGAAAACCACCAATACCAATAGATGAACATAACAAAGACACAAGTTTAGTGAACACCTTACTAGTTTTGGAGCTTGAGCTTTGAAAAAAATAAAAATAAAAACCTTGAGCTTTGTTTGGAAGTTGAACTTTGAAAAAATAAATACAAAAAACTTTGAGCTTTGTTTGGAGCTTGAGCTTTGAAGAAAAAAGAAACAAAAACCTTAAACTAAGGAGCTTGAACATGAATACAAAACAAACAAAAAAAACTAAACAAAGAAAACCACTGAACTCTAAACTTTAAACCCTAAACCCCAAAACATCCAGAAGCCCTAGAATTAACTCTGGAACTGGACGTAGACCGATTACACTCAAGGTCAAATCTGAGGGGTCGATTCCCACCCGGGTCCAGAATCTGCCATTCTCAATCCGGGTCTAGTTCCACCCGGTTCAAGGACCAAGACCTGGGTCCAGATAGGTTCTCAGGAATAGGACCTCCGGTTCTTAAATGACGATCTTGGTACCCGGACAACGGGGGTCGTGACAGTACGTAAGTGTTGCTCCAAATACACCACATACCTTGTCCCACGTTTGTACGGCCGAGAAACGGGTCCCATACGCCAGAGAGTGGAAGCAGGAGTCTTGCCGTAGTCACTTGGGCATCATTATATCTGCACGCTGCAACTACGGTGGAAGAATCCTTCGAGCCGCCACTGCGCCGCCCTTTCCGTCCTCTCGCCCCTGCGCCCCCGCCGTGAAGCTTCTCTGGTTCCCAGCCCAACACCAGTTCAGTAAATATGAAGAGATGGTGATGAAAACAAAAACAAGAAGAAGAAGAAGGAGAAGAAGATGATAAGTTATAGCCAGTTCAGAAAATATGAAGAGATGGTGGTGAAAACAAAAAGAAGAAGAAGAAGAAGAAGAAGGAGAAGAAGATGATAAGTTATAGCCAGTTCAGTAAATATGAAGAGATGGTGGTGAAAACAAAAAGAAGAAGAAGAAGAAGGAGAAGAAGATGATAAGTTATAGCCAGTCCAGTAAATATGAAGAGATGGTGGTGAAAACAAAAACAAGAAGAAGAAGAAGAAGGAGAAGAAGATGATAAGTTATAATTGTTTCTCTTAGGTTAAGTAGAGCCATCCGCAATTGTGTAGCGAAGGGAAAGAGACGACGATTCTGCGCTTCTTCTGGATAGCATCCTTCTTCATCGCTGCAACAGGAGGACGAACGAACTTTCCGTTAAGCGCAACAACACAAACGGTTAACCGCTTCTCAACCACAAATTACAATGATTCTCTTTAAATATTTTTATATATTTTTTGATTCCCCTGTTCCCCCCCTCCAGCCCCAAATCCCACCCTCTGGGTACACCATTGGATCAATTGGGTAGGTACTAAAACAAAAGCCTTTCCAAAAATTCCTAAAAAATTAGGGGGGAAATGAATTAATGCGTACATGAGTTTGCTCCTCTTAATTGAATTGAATTGATATCACTAATGGTTGCTTTCAATGTTTTTTTTCTCCAACAGATTTTTGTCAAATTTTCGACCAAAACAATCGAGAATTTTTGGGTTTTTTAATAAAAAACGTGGAAATTCACCTATTTTTTTCTATTTTTTGGGAACAATTTGCCATATTTTTAATATCACAGAATTGAAAAAAATGTCCTGTTGGTTTTGTTTCTTTTTTGTTTTGTTTATTGGGTGCTAAAATTTTGGAAAGATTGGCCAAATTTTCAATATCACAAAGTTGTAAAAGTCATTACCAATTCCATGATGAGCTAGCTCAGCTGCTTGTTTCTTTGTTGTTTTGTTTTGATTTATTTTATTTTTGGGGGTGCAAAATTTTGGAAAAATTCCCCAAACTTTCCATATCACAAAATTGAGAAAGTGAGAGAAAAAAAAACCGTGGTTGGTTTGTTTCTTTGTTGTTTTGTTTTTGAGGGTGGAGAAGAATATGCTGTTGGGCAGCAATTTCTATGCGCGTGGAACTTCCAGTGCTATTTCCGGAGATTCTGCGTCCTGTGGTGTCCTGTCGCTGCAGCAGCACCACAAGGCCACGAAAGAAAGCGAGCTCGTTGCAAGCCAAGTTGTTGTTGGTGTGCATGAGTTCTGTTGCGGAATTCTTCCTTTCCATCTTTTGTGGTTTTGCCATTTGCTGCTTGCTGCTCGGGATCGCTTCTTCTTCTTCTTCTTCTTCCGGTGGGAGGTTTCTTCGTAGCAGGAAGAAGAATTTGTGTGCAAGAAGGTTGTCGTGATGGAGATGATAGCGACGGCGTCGGCAGGAGCAGGAGCTCTGCCATTTGCGACAGGACCGGTTGTACGAATTGTGGGCGTGAAGGGAGCTGTGACAGGCAAGCGTTGTGTGAGCACAAAAACCCTAACAACACTCTTTTCTGTGCCGTATTCTCGGCATTCTCAGAGCCGTTACAGTTTGTCACTAGCCATGAAGCCATCTTCTTCTTCGGCTGCTGCTGCCGTGACGGGAGCACAAGAAGAAGAATCAGCTGCTGCTGTGCAACAAAATGGTGGTGGTCGCCAGGGTCTTATCGCCCCCGACGGTGGCGCTTTACTCGACCTGCATGTGGCAGCCAAGGATAAGGATGCGAAAACAGCGGAGGCGAGTACTCTTCCGCAAATCCATATCTCCAAAGTGGATATGGAATGGGTTCATGTCTTGGCCGACGGCTGGGCTTCCCCCTTGCGAGGCTTCATGAGACAGCATGAGTATCTGCAAACCTTGCACTTCAATTGTCTGCGCTTAAATGATGGCAGCTTTGTCAACATGTCCATCCCCATTGTGCTCTCCATCACTGATGAACAGAAAGAGGTTATTGGAGCTGCCTCTGCTGTTACTCTTGTCGCCCCCACTGGAACTCCCCTCGCCATCCTTCGCAAGTACTACGTCCCTCCTCCCTCCCTTGTCCACCTTGTCCTCCTTTCCCTTCAGTTGCTCTGAAGACATTTTCCTATTTGTTTGTTGTGAGAGGTATATGGAGTGGGTGAAGCAAGGCTATCTTCTCAAACCCTAGAGTACTTACTTGATTGATTTTTGCTTTCTTCCAGCATTGAGATATACGCACACAACAGGGAAGAGCGAATTGCACGGACTTGGGGGACAACTGCTCCTGAGCTGCCATACGTGCAGGAGGCCCTTGCCAATTCTGGAACCTGGCTATTAGGTGGGGACCTAGAGGTCCTGGAGAGAATCAAGTACAATGATGGGCTTGATAACTACCGGTTATCACCTGCAGAACTTCGTGCTGAGTTTGAGAGGCGAGAGGTATGCCACCTCTTGAACACATCCTTTCATTTGATATTTGTATGAGCTTGGAAAAAATTGTGCACACTATATATTTGTGGTCTGCTGTGAGATCTTCAGATTCTCTGGCAGAATGAGAGTGTATGGAATCGATTCAGGAAAAACAGTGTCTTACATAATATCATCTTGTTGTATGTTAGATTGGCCACTGATTGCATTGTTGAGTAAATTGGTCACAAGAAGTATGATTCTTGTTCCTTTCTGGGCCAACAAAGTTACTTTTGCTAGCTGTTCTCTGAGTGGATTGCTTCTGTGCTGTGTTTGCAAACAAGGAGGGCTTATTGTTCCTCTGAAGTACTGGATGCTTGTTTCTTGATTAGTTTTTATCTCTATGAATGAGCATTTTGCAGCTAGTCATGGTTCAAACATCCAAATACTAAAAGAGTCATCATATGTTGATTGTGTGAACAGGCAGATGCAGTTTTTGCATTCCAGCTACGTAATCCTGTGCACAATGGGCATGCCTTATTGATGACTGATACGCGCCGTCGTCTGCTGGAAATGGGCTATAAGAACCCCATACTGCTTTTGCATCCATTGGGTGGCTTTACAAAGCCGGATGATGTTCCACTGGAATGGCGGATGAAGCAACATGAAAAGGTGGGTCGTCTATATCTTTGTATACTTCTGTGCAATAGAGATAAGTGGCTGGATGGAAATTTGTATGAAGGCATTTAAAGAAGTAGCATGCAAGACTGCTGTTGGAACAGCCTGGTAAGGAAGATCCTCAGCACTATGTCTGCAGTGGCCATAGAAGTCAAAGTTTTTGTCTTGGTCCATGAAATTGAAGTTTGAAGAGCATGTTCTATTAGTGGTGCTTTATGGGGTTGTTTTGGACCCCATGATAACTGTCCTGACTTTTGCACATTTGCTATAGAGCTAAGCTGCTTATGTTAAACTTTACACTGTTTCTTGACGCAGGTACTAGAAGAGGGTGTTCTTGACCCTCAAACCACAGTAGTAGCTATTTTTCCAAGCCCCATGCATTATGCTGGGCCAACAGAAGTTCAGTGGCATGCAAAGGCCCGCATCAATGCAGGTGCAAATTTCTATATTGTGGGAAGGGACCCTGCTGGTATGGGTCACCCAACAGAGAAACGTGACCTCTATGATCCAGAACATGGAAAATTGGTCCTTAGCATGGCTCCTGGCCTTGAGCGTCTCAACATTCTTCCCTTCAGAGTAAGCATTTGGCCCTTGTGAAGCTGTATACCATGAGGATGCAGTTAGCATGCAAGTTGACATGAGGCATTCTACATTTCTTAGGAGAATGAACAGCTCCTATGGAATTTCTTAACTGGAGTTTGACTGCCTCATTAACCCTCTCAAGAAAATAGTGGATGTTTCAGTTTCTTTTCTTGTCATGCCTTTGAAATTCATGGAATCATAATTGACATGGATTGTGGCAGGTGGCTGCATATGATAAGACAAAGAGCTCAATGGCCTTTTTCGAACCATCAAGAGCACAAGATTTTATGTTCATCTCTGGTACCAAGGTAGGTGATTTAACACAGACGTTTAAAGCTGCTTTTTATATTGCCTTTTCTGAAACAATTGAAAATCAGGAAAAGAGATTATTTGTTCAGGATGAAACTGATATTAGATTTTTGGGCTAAATGGCAATGGCAGATGCGAAACTTTGCAAAAGAAGGGGTGAATCCACCAGATGGATTTATGTGCCCTGGTGGTTGGCAAGTGTTGGTGGATTACTACCGACAGCTCCAGGCAAATGAGCTCCAAACAGTATAACCAGTTTCGCCAGCTTGAACTCTGTATGTCATGGTGCCTAAAGTTTTGTTCAGTCCATTCTTTTGCTCAAAAGGGTGCAAGGACATCTTTAACAGCGTGAGAGTGCTGTGGGTTGTAAGATAGGATGATCCATACAATTCTGAAGAAGGCATCAGTGTAAGGCCTATTTATCTGAGAGTATTAGAGTGATAGATTCTACTCAGGATGGCAATATTTGTTATTGTCCCATCATCATTTCTTCCAAGTTGAGTGATGGTATGTTGTTTTGTGCGATAAGCTTGTTTGCACTTCAATTTTTTCTGAATTAATTCTCAAGTCTTACGAGCAATAGCAGCTCTTACTTGACGATAGTGTAGTGGTTCCATTAATGCTCTGTCAATGATTGGACATCTACATAAATTGTTAGCAGTGAAAATTTTCCATCTCTGGTTCTGTTAGGGTTACACCTGGCATTTTGGTATTACTTGACACTAGCTTTGGTGGAATAGTTCATATGTGCTGTAGAAGTGCACTATGGTGAATGTCACCTGGTATGTATCAGGTCCAAACTGTTGCAGTATATGTATATTTTCCAAGCTGAATTAAGAACTGAAATAATATTCCTGCTGCAAATTGCTAATCCTTTAGAAATTTGTGACGTCAAACAATCACCCTCACCTAGTGTTGGTGTGTGGACAATTTGTTGGCAATATTTAATTCCAGTTCTCTGAGGTCCATAGCCAGGTAAATAGACTCAAGATGGTCATCTCATCTTGTTCATAAATGAAAGATTCACATTGAGGTTCTTATATCAACTGGTCACTGTCTCTCTGTATGGCATACATAATGAAAATTGACTTGTTTTCTATGTTCACTTGAGGCATGAGTGAATCATCAATTGTTTTGTTGCAATTGGTAGGACTAATTTGACCAGTAGGTTGCCCCATTTGTGGTTGTGTATGCACTTCATGTTTTCTCAATTGGTTCCATTTCCATTTCCATGGGGTTCCATTCAGGAATGTTTATAAATCAATCTGTGCATAAGTGAGAGTTAATATTTGTTTTGCTTACTTTGCAGCACTAAGAAGATGTGGATCCTAAGGCATGTCAACTTAGCTTCAGTTTGAGTAGGTCCCTTGTTCAACCTTTGAATCCACTGGGCAGGTTTTGACTTCATTGGTCAATCCTAAACTCCATTGTAACTTCAATACACTTTTTAGTTATCTGAAAAGTTACCCTGTCTTTGGGCCTTAGTTTGACGCTCTAATCCCTGTTTCATACCTATGTGAGAAAAATTGGGTACTGTGTCATGAAACTGGGTATCAATTCATAAGATTTGCAGGATTTTATTCTGACAAGGCTTGATTTAATGAAGTATACATGCAGCAGCGAAGATTCAGGTAATGCAAATCCAAAACTGGAGACGAAACTCCTGTGTGGACGAGCAATTCAGGTGAAAAAACCGGTTTGGTCCCCTGTTTTAATCCTGACTCATAATTTCGTCCCTAGTTTTGGCAAAAGTTGGGCCCAGTAGCCCCAGTTTGGGGTACTTTACGGATAACGCATACCTACTCTACGGATTTTTGGAACTGTCTTTGATTTGGTGAGGTAGCCATTCAAACAATCCAGATAAGAAATTAGCCAAATTTGGCTACAGTTCAGAGAGGAGGAAATTAGAAAAATCTAAGAATCCCGCTCGAACATATCTATTGTCTAAATATGGCGATTTCAGAATTTGTAGTATAGCCAAAAAAATCATCCACAAGAGGAAGTAGCCAAATTTGGCTACAGGTGAGAGAGGAAAAAGAGAAAAAATTAAGAATACAGCTGAAACCTATTGTGGCTAAATCTGATGATTTCAGAAATTATTTTCTTTGAGGCAACTTTGGCACTCCCCTGATGGCACCTCATTTTAATCATGAAACTGTTTTTTAATAAAGAAATTCATTTAAAAAAAACTTAAATCTAGTTTTTTTGCACAGAAGCAGACATCTGACAAATTAGGTGAAGAGGAGTAAACAATTATTTTGTTCTTGTGCGAACGTTTTGGGAACGAACCATTCTTCCTAAAGTTCCCCATCTCTTCGACACTTTCACCTCTCTGTCCTCTTCGTTGATTCCAAGTTCCCCATCTCTTCGTCCCTCGTTCGCCGCTGTCCTCTTCCTCGATTCCTTTTGCCCTTCGTTTTCTTTTCTCCGCATATGCTGTGCGACGCGATTCGTCTCTCCTCTCTCTTTCGCTCGCTGCTCCTCCTCCTCTGTCGAGCTCTCTATGCTCTTGTGCGGGGGCTTTTGACACTTGCAACGTGACATAACGGTGCCAGTCAGCAGGAGTACAATCCGTTATCGCTCCCCCGCAGGAGCACAACTTTGAAGCTTTTTTCTGCTTCCAAGCCCCGCTACGGTTTATGAAGTAAGCCTCTCTCTGTGCAATTGTTGTTTCTGGCGCTTTTTTTTCTCTTTTTCGAAAAAAAAATCTCTTGTGCGGCGAGCTGTGTCTTCCGGGATTTCCGATTTCAGGGTCACGGATCTGGAGTTTTCTTCAGTGTATTATCTCAGTGTCGATCCTGTGTAATGTCGTGCTTAGGTTTTTACTGTTGTCTAGCCCCGCTTTTTTTTTTCGCAGCCTTGTTTTCTGGAGATACTGCTGCCGAGCGGTTTTCTTGATCCTTACTCTCTATTGGTGCTTGTCTGGCGGTCTTGAATGTACTCCTCCATTCTTGGTAGCTGCAGTTCTTACTGTTTTCATCTCAGAAGACAGGATTTAGGGTTTTCTTGGGAAGTTGCGTGGTTTGCTGTGACTTCATCTTTTGTTGGCTGCCTTTTGACCTTGTGACACTGCTTGTCAAGATCTGCCTTTGAGGCAAACGGAATAGGGGTAGCTCCTCGTGATGGGGACAAGCAATCCAAGCAATCCACATTTTGTTTGATCATTTGATGCTCCATCTCTTTCTTTGGTGGAGGGTTGAATCTAGACTTGGGAACATTTTTGATGGCTTACAAGAATGTTCTCTGCTGCTTCTTTGGGCTTCTAGTGTACAAGTCACTTGGTTGTGGATGTATGTTCAAGGACTTTCAGTCATCAATGCTGCTCCTGTCATATTCCAGAGTTTATTGAAAAGCATGTTATCATACTGCAGCATGTTTATGCAACTCTTGTGCATCTTGTTGAATGATTTCTTTACAAGTACACAGAGTGGAGAAGGTGTAGTGTAGGCAATTGTCATTTTGGTGACCCTTTTGAGGAAGATGGGATAAAGTTGGGGAAAATGCACAATGTGCTGTGAATTTTCATCTGCTAACTTTTTGTTGGCTTGCACTGCAGCTCAAAGGAGAAGCCAACCCTTGGGTATGTGATCTTCCCTTGACAGAATTATTTCCGGTGAATTTGATGTCTTGTTGAAGCTGTGTAAGAATTTGATATGGGTAATGATGCAATTCTGTTTTGGTGTGTGGAAATGGGCTCAAATTTTCTGAAGGAGTTTAGTGTGGATTCCTTGCAGTATGCTAGCTTGAGAGGGTTAAACAGTTCCCCCTCCCCCCCTCTTTTTTTTTGGTTATAGGAAGCCATGATTCTGGCAGTTGGTCAGAAGTCCAGGATGTAAGTACTGAGTTATCTGATTGATTGCAGTGGCACGCGGATCAAAACCCGCAAGCGGAACATTGCAGTTCCTTTGGACACTGCAACCTTTGCGGATGCTGTGGTGCAAATTTATGTTGAGCATGATGGTGACTTGGTAAATTTTCTTGTGTCATAAAGGCCCTGTATCTTACATGAAGCAGCCTGTTGATTTGTGGTCATTGCTGTTCATTTATGCAACTTGTGCCAGGTATCTCCCCCCCCCAAATAAGAACTGAGGTCAGGACACACCACTTGTGAGGTTCAGAATTCTGACTCTTTGCAATTGTTATTTCTTTGTGCAGGAACTTATTGCCAAGGACATCGATGCAGCTGATCTTGACTTCTCAAGATATGGTGACACCTTCTTTGAGGTGACTGATAATTCACACTTATAAAGCATTGAGTCCAGTGTATCACATTTTGAAGGCAGACAAGACGTGAACTTGTGTAGTGACTGATAGAATGGTCTGCAGTCTGAGCACTGCTCTGTGAAGCTAATACAATTTACATTGTGCAGTGGATCTATGGTGGCATTTTCTGTGAGATCGCCATGATGTGATTATTAACCTACATTAGTAGTTTGTGCAGGTCATTTCCTGCAGCAACCAATGCCTGGATACTGAAGAAATGTTTATCATGTTTGGATTCTTAGGGTTGGATGTCTCATAGAGTGTTGATCTTGGTCACAATTGATTTGACTTGCACTTGCATGCCATTGTGGAAACCTTTGCAAGATAGTGTGTGCTTGAAAGATAGAAGATTTCTGATGCGACATGGGATTGTCACAGGTGGTGTTCACAGGGGGCCGAAATCAGCCAGGCACCACGAAGCCTGAGGAGGGTGATCGCCAGCCATATTCAGTATTGAACTGTGAGGCCACACGGGAGAGCATTCTGCCCTATGTGTTGTTTCTGCAGAAGATTATCCGTCGTCGCCCTTTCATGATCAAAACCCTTGAAAATGTCATGCGCAGACTCCTACAGTCCTTGGTTTGTGTCCATCCTATTAGTTTATATATGCCAACTTTGAATCCGTCAGATTTGCTTTTGTCAATTTAATGGTCTGTAGCAAGTCATCCTTCTTATTCACTCATTGCTTGTGATCAAAGAGTGTTCATTTGCTGCCTTGGCACAGGAGTTACCAGGTTGCAAAGAAGTCTTGGTCTATATTAGATTGTAAGATGGTACTTTCTGATGAATATTGTGTTCTCATTGCTGGTTCATGGTGCAGGAATTGTATGGTCCAGAAGACCGCAAAAAGTTGGCCATTTTTACAGCTCTCACATTCTCTCAGAAGCTGTCAGGGCTGCCACCAGAAACTATATTCTCAGCATTGTTGAGTGACAGCTTGGTTGCAAAAGGCCTTGTGCTGGGTTTTGTTACAGATGCCTTCAAGCAGTATTTGGTGGAGAACAGCTTAGATGACTTGGTGGCGCTTTTGAAGCGTGCAAAGATGGAGGATCGACTCCTTGACTTTTTCCCAATGCAAAAGCGCACTATTGAAGGCTTTGGCGAGCATTTTAGGTCTGGCTCAGATTTTGTTTACCTTCTGTTTGATTTGTGGTTGTTGAGACCAAGGATATGCAGTAATTCACAGACGCTGTGCCATCCTTAACACCATGTAGAAAGATGACTGTCTATACCAGGGAAGGAAACTCTTATGAGAGGGTGGATTAGAGGTCTTCATTGACAAATGGGGCAAATATGCAATATTTCCAGAAGTGCCAGTGATAATGTCATATGTCTGTGATTCATTACAGGATTATTGTCCTCTTAATCTGACTCATAATTGTTTTGAACAAAATGCAGCAAAGAGGGGCTAGGTGTTCTTGTGGAGTACAACACAAAGAAAGTATTTGAGGTGAAGCTGAAGGAGCTGCGGACAACACTGACAAGCCAGATTGCTGAGAACATGGATGTGGCTGAGGTGATAGAGATGGTGAAACAGCGTTGTAGGGAAGCAAGCTTGCCTGATGTGGATGTGGTACGAACTATTTGGGATGCAATAATGGATGCAGTGCAGTGGTCTGGCAAAAATCAGCAGCAAAACTCAAACCTTGCTCTCCGTCAGGTTTGTTCTTCACCTCAGAAGTCATCATGGCTGAGGGTAACTGTTGTGGAAGTCAGAACAAATGTAATTCCTGAATGATTTAAGTTACAAACATTTATATGTGTATTCAAGAGGTTTAAGGTTCTTATAGCTTTGTAGCTCAAGTGAGTCTTAATTATTTTTCTCAAGAAAAGGGGTAAAACTCAAAGTTTCTGTTAAGATGAACCTGAGGTTTGTTTAACATATATAATAAATATGCATTATATGGTGTTTTGTCATTTGGACTCAACTTGGCATTGTAAAGGCTTTCATGAGAGAGGAGCTCTTCAGAGCCCACTTGGTCCTCAGAAGGTCATCCTCATACAGTCTTTGTTTTCTTCCTCTTTGCTTGTTTATTTTGTCTTTTTCTTTTTCTTTTGTGTTCCTTTCTTCTTGGTTTCCTTGGTCATGTCCTTCTCTTTTAGGGTCTTGTGAGGTAACCACCATTATGGCTGTCTTCCCAATACTACTAGTCTTCTTATTGAAACTCATTACGTTGGCCTTACCCACTGCTGGGAGCCAATTCAAGTCAGTAGGGATGTTTGATACGTGGTCAGTGCCACACATGTTGCCATTGAAGGTCTCTGAAAATGTCTGTAGCTGTCACTGTTATTCAAACCACTTGCAGTTTTTTTTTGTTACTCTGTTCTGGGTTGGGTTCCTCTTTCTTCCTGTTCACTGGTGTGTTTGTTGGATCCAAGTCTTCTACAGCCTTATTATCAGATCATCTCTCAATTCTATGCAGGTTGACTTAAAATTGTAAGTTGGGAGAAGTTTTTGGGACTTTTGAAGGTATTACGAGTACTCTGGAGAGTGAAAATTGGAGATCTTGAGTTGCAGTTAACTACCTAGATCACTTCATGATGATTGATATGGTTGGGACATTGTGAGAATGGAGATTTCTCTATTCTAACGGAAGATATATATGGTTGGGACATGCCTGAACCTTCTCAGTCTTTGCTGTCCAGGGCAATGGTGGTCAACATTGTCTTGCCTGACCCTACCAAGCCCTGAACCACTGCATGTTCAGTTAAACATATGCCTGACCTTGTGACACAATCATGGCTTTTCAAAGAATGTGTAACCTCTGAACTTCTGGTGTTATGCCATGACATGAGTACAATAGTTTCTTGAGTGTTGTGATGTCTAGATGCAACAGAGAACTGAGTACTAAAAGTCTTTGGGTGGTAATCAGGTGAAGACTTGGGGTAAGCTCTTGGGGACCTTTTGCACCACTGCAAAGCTGGAGATGGACTTAATGTATAAAATTCAGATCCATTGCTACGAGGATGCAAAACTCATGAAGCTGTTTCCAGAGATTGTCCGAGCCCTGTATGACCAGGATGTTCTGGCAGAAGATACAGTTCTCATATGGTTCCGAAAGGGCACCAACCCTAAGGGCCGGTATGTATTCCAAACTAGGATGTTTGGTTATTTGGTGTTGTAATTCCTCAGCTAAGCATGCCTGTCCATATTTGAACCCTAAGAGTGGAACTTTGCCTGCTGAAATGCCTTTGTGCTTCTTTTTTAGCCAAACTGTTAGCTCCAGCAAATGTGGTCATCTGTAGCAGACCATAACTGGATCTGAAATCATGGGCTTTGGCAATCTGCAGGCAAACATTTGTGAAGGCACTTGAGCCTTTTGTGAAGTGGTTAGAGGAGGCAGAAGAGGAGGAGTGAATAACCTGCTTATGCATTCCCTGCACATATCTGTGCAGTAGGGTTCTCTTCTGTTGCTCTGCATTTGGTAGAAGAGGTATTCCAGCTCTTGGTAAGCTTGTTATGCTTGTGGCCTTTTTGCAGTTCAGATTTCTGCAAGTTGTGATAATCAATAATGTCAACCAAGATTGTTCTAGCTAAATACACTGCAACATCAATGCTGGTTATCTCATTGTTGCATTTAGACAATTTACATGAGTTTCTTTTATGATTTGCACTTGCGTAGGTTACTTCTTAGGGAGTCAGAGCTACCATTGACCACAAACAGCACTGTGATCTAAGTTTTTGATTTATTTTGTGCCCACATGGGATGTCTTGGTGATAAAATTAAAATAAGGCTGGTTCATTTGCAAAGATCAAGTCACCAAGGTCCTTATGTTATCAAATGTGGGTCAATTTTTTTGGGGGTTGCTGTTTACCAGTCATCAATGTTCCTCAATGGACTGTCATGCACCTTAAAGTATCAGAGTTACTTATTCTGTAGAAATGGTGGTCCAAGGACTAAAACGGCCTCCTGAAATCCCTTTTGTAAGTCTGCCCCTTAACCAGGCATTGATGTTCTGTATGGACCATCCTACAGTAGTAGCTACATATTTTGCAGATTCAAAGCTTTTGTGTGGATTACCCTGCTGCCCAATGCAGTACTTACCTAATTCTGCCACCTCACCTATCTACCTACCTATGCTACATTATACCAGGGTGGGTGCACATATGTTTTATGATATGATGAAGTCATATTGTTTTTGTATTTTTCTATCATGTTTCAAGGCCCCTTTATTACTAACCTGACTATTGTGAGAATTTCATATTGTGTTGAAACAAGGTTTTAACTTCTAACTTCCAACCAATATAGCTTACAAGTGTCATGATTCCAAGCATCTTTGAAGGATTTCACATCATTCTGGCCATGTTTCACTAGAGTTGGCAGTTGTTTCAGAATGTTTCAGGAAATGATAAGGAGCCATATGGGAATGAACTAACAATTTCAACATATAAAGAACAAAAGCAAAACATATCACAAACATGAAAGAGACTGAAGAAAACTATATGGCCGACAGATGTGGTGATAAAGAAATATGTGTTGGAATAATGTAAAATCCATGTTTTATATTGAAACAAAAGCCTGGAATGATGCGAGTTTATGGGCCATGTTTTGTTGGAATTTAAGATCTATATGCCAATGTAATATGAAAGTTGTCACATAGTACACACATGCAAACAGGTTATGTGCAAAAGGGTTCCTGAAACGTGGTAAGAACTTCTTAAAACATGATAGAACACAAAGTAAACATATTTGAACATGATGGTGTCACATCAAAAACATTACATAAATCACGATTGAAGCAAATCTTAAGCACATAAAAGACGTTATCAGAACACATTAGAAACATCATAAAAATCATGAACTGGATCAATGGCCAACTCATATTCAAGTCCCGGCTTTGTCCTAGGCAATGGAGTATCTATAAAAAAAAAGCCCTTTAGTGCTTTGGTGCACGTTACACCCCTTGGTACGCCAGATCTGATACACAGTTTGTCAGGCAGATTAGATCCTGGATCAGTGTATTTTTTCCAAACCTGTGAAGCACGCGTGTTGGTGATCATGCACAACAGGAGTTAGCCAAATTTGGCTAGAGCTCAGACGGGGAAGTAGAAAAATCCTCTTATAATCTGGCGACTTGTTGGAACCTACTCTCTAACTATGGTTACTTTAGTTTATTTTCCTCGTAATGTGGCAACTTGGGCCCATTTTTTCCAAAAAAAACCCATACCTTCATTTTTTTTTCTTGCCAGGTTGCAAGAATTTACCCAAAAAAAATCATTCTGTCTTGGATAGGTAAACAGCAATTTAATCCTGGATAATGTATATCATAGTACAGGCGCAGCTTCAACACGTATCTGTGGAATAATTTATTAATTTCGAAGATTCCATATTGAGAAATTGAATATTCATGAATATTTTAAAAGATTCTGTATTTTCCTTCTCAAATTCTGGTCTTTGGGGGAAAAAAAAAATTGAGGAAAAGTTCAGCATTTCTACAAATTATATAATTATTGTCAAAGCTGCCAAGTTCCTACAGTGACCAGATGTGTTCCTGGAATTGCAATTTCCAGGTTTTTGTTTTATTTAGGAATATGTTCAAAAAGTCAGAAAGTTCTGAACTAAAATATGACATTAAAAACATTGCTAGAATAAGCTAGGTTCCAAGTTCCAACCTGCATGTGCCCAAGCATCAATGGGGTCTGCATTTCCCTCTTTCTCTGTTTTCCTTGGGAATTCTGCTACAGCAGCAATGGCTGGAGGCCAAGGTTTGCCTCTTTGTGGGTGAGGATAGCTGAAAGTCTCCACTGGTGTTAAATAAGGAAGGAGACACTATGGGATAGAGAAGGCGATTACCTCTGGCCATAACCTGCAAGGTATGGAATATCCCATAACCAGGGGTCTTTTGACCCCTGGTTATAGGCATATTTTTATGGCGAGGGATAAGAAGCCCAAGCTTTTTTCAAACATTCCTCCTAACCAAGGGTGCCTGGGGCTTTTGTGAATATTCCCCACACAAAGATAGTCCAATATCTGAAACTCAAATTTAAGGTACTTTTTAAATGTAGGTTTGTGATTCAACATTCAAACCCATTGGTAATTGGTCCAAACTTAAAGGGACATATCAATAATCTCATTCCAACTAATTGGAATTTTGCATGTAGATTATGTGAATCCTCCTTTAGCAAGTGTGAACCTTTATTTGGGAAAAGTTGACATAATTTTATTGCAAAAAGAAAAAAAAAAATTGGAGTGAAAAAACTGGTAGCTCCCAAAATCATCAGGTGATTCAAATGTTGTAGATACACTACTGGATCTATTTGGATAGATTGAACAAATATGTCTGTTTTCAATAATGTATTTTATATATGGTCCATTTTGGTGGAATAATCAGATCAGAACGAAGTTAAGGTGGATAATGTGATCTTCAGATAATGGAGGAACTGACATATGGTAAGCTTGCATGATGACATAATTGTCCATAATACAACCCTTGAGAGCCTTGGGTGCAGATTCTTTTATATTAGAGAAGCTTTTAGGTACTTAGCAGAACTAGACATCTATGGGCAGTGCACATTTGGTATGCCCAATGTGCCAGAGCTGTCTATTCTGGAGTTCCTTGCATTCCCATTAAAGTCAGGGCTCACCAATTTGGTCGTTTTTCAAACTCCTTAATGCTTATGAAATCCCTCACATTGTCGATGGTCTGGTCAACTGATTCTGTAGTGGGCATCCAGCATTCCCAAGGCAAAAGAGCGGATTCTAGACAGTGGAATCTGCCATGTGCGCACACACCTCAGGCTCGCCCAGGGCATGTTTACCTGGCAGAATCTGCCATCCACAGCCCACTCTCTAGTGTGTGAAATATTCCTCTCGGATCTTAATGCTAGGGGTCGGTTGGCTAGGGCCAATACC
>Ga0209208_10005477_pt1 | contig 17701 bp, 17 predicted proteins | sample S1TSphfallax_3_FD_187694 | JGI IMG/M metagenome (GOLD analysis project Ga0209208, IMG submission 187694) | Host-associated microbial communities from peat moss isolated from Minnesota, USA - S1T2_Fd - Sphagnum fallax MG (SPAdes) (version 2) | ecosystem: Host-associated > Plants > Peat moss >... | reverse complement strand
ACTGCATTTGCAACAAACTCTTCCTTTGTTGTGCCTTGAACCCTAAAAACCCCAAAAAACCACCAAATTAACCCTAACACACCTTGGATAAAATAAAATTATATATATATATATATATATATATATATATATTGATTATTATTTTTTCTTACCTTCCAAGAATCATTATAAATTCATGGAAATCCAATACATATGTCAACTTTTGTGTCTGATTTACTTTAGTGGATTCCCAATCCCAATTTTTGACATCCCATGCCATCTTCAATCGTCATGCATATGCACAACATGTGGATCGAATCACTTCTTATAAATCTTCATCCTTTTTCATTCGTGATGTTGTATTTCGAAGCACGCTTCCCACGCCCCATGCATTAAGACCTAACAAGTGCAATAGTTGCTTTGAAGCTAATTTGACCAAAGTTGGTTTTGGTAATGGTGGACATTATTTTGTAATAATTACCAACTTATCCCATTCGCTTAACGTTTTGGCATGAACGCAACTAACAACCTTTTGACCATTCTTCCTTTGCACATCCATGGCATTTCCTAAGATGCAAACGTTCATTTTAGCATGGTCTTGATGTTGAGGACCTCTTTCAAAAGTTGAAAGCCTCCCAAGTTTGGCCCTTTTTACCACTAAACCATGCACATCCTTCAAATGTTTGGTCAACAACCATTTGACGCCATATGCGACAATGCAAGTGTCAACTTTACATTTCCATTTCGACCCAACTTTCATCCATTCTTTGTCCTTTCGAGCCATATTAAGTGGACAAGGGGGTGCCGATGGTTGAGAAACTTGGTTGATTTCAAATTCTAGACCTAAACCAAAAAATATTTTTAAAAAATCATTACTTTGTAATATAAAATTCTAACCCTAAAACCTTACACATAAAAGGTTTAAAAATTAAAATGTAGGTATTGTAAAACATAAAATCTCACAATCAAATGTAACTCTTGCAAACTATAACTGTTTTCAGGGATTGCAATAAAAACATTTTGACAAAAACAATTCTTCAACTTCCATCAAATGATGGAAGATGTCGATATAATTAAACTTAAAAAAAACTTATACAATTTTTTAAATCTGCATTTAATCTAATGTATGTAAATTATAAAACAATCTAACCCACCATTTTTCAATCAAAATGCCCAATATGTATTGGGAGTGATCTCATCATTTGAATTTTAAATTGTCACCATTGTCAACTTTAAGCCACATAGATTGCTTAATTCATCAATTTTCAGTTTTGATGAAACAACATTTTGCTTTATAGGTTTCAATTTTGATGGAACAACATTTTGCTCCCTAGGTTTAATTTTGATGGAACAACATTTTGTTTCCCAATTGTCTGTTCTGATGAAGCAACATTTTACTTTTGAACTTCCAAATCACCACCTTTATTTGGTCTCCTTCCTCGAGTCATTACAATCTTCAACATTAAAAAAAACCACCATTTCATTATTAATTTTCAATTCTAATGAACTAGACCAAAAGGACTCAAGAAAAAAAAGAAAAAGGTGACGACAACTTGGTACCATCACCTTTTTCACAACACCACCACCATAGAAAAAGGCAATGACATTGATGCCATCACATTCTTTGCAGCAAAACCAACAAAAAAGGTTATAATAATTGTCGTTGCCTTTTTTTGCAATAAAGCCATCAAAGAAGGTGATGGAAATTATCGTCGTCTATTTTTTCTTTTCAAACATCAACCTTTTCACAACACCGTCACCATAGAAGAAGGTAACGATATCACATGTCATCGTTTTTTTCTTCTTTGCAACACCACCATAGAAGAAAATGATGATAATTGTTTTCGTCACCTTTTTCTTCTTTACAACACCACCATAGGAGAAGACAACGATAGTAGTTGTCGTCACCTTCTTATTCTTTACAACACCACCACAGAAGAAGATGACAATGTGTCGTCTTCTTCTTCTCAAAGAAAAAAAAAAGGTAACGGCAACAAGTTGTCGTTGCCTTCTTCGTTGGAACACCACCACAAAAGAAAATGACGACACGTTGCCATCGTATTCTTCTTCTTTTCAAATAACACCATAAAAGAAGATGAGGGTGGGTCAGGGAGTAGGTAGGAGGGGAAAACTTTGGGATGATAACAAGCTTGTTGTTGTCACCTTGTTCACAACAAAAAATAGAAAGGAAAAAAAAATGGCAATGACACGCTTGTGTCGTCACCTTCTTTGCTTCAAACAAAAACGAAAAAATGAAAAAAAAAGATGATGGTGTCTTCTTCTTCTCAAGTAGAAGAAAAGAAAAGAACTCACAAAGAAAAAAAAAATGCAAAGAAAGGAGGCAGCTTACCATTCTTCTTTCGCTTTTGCATTTGGGATGAAGCACTCCTCTTGCATTCTCCTCTCCACGTTCCTTCAACATTGAGCTCTCCACCTTCCCCAAGCCTTGTGTCTCACAAGTCTCCTTGAAACTCTATGCTACTCAAGCTCGAGAGCTCTCCCGAGCTCCAGAGATGGAATAAACAGGAAATGAGGTGAGGAAGGTGGGAGGGGAAGAGAAGGGCCAGAGAAGGGGGCTAAAAAATCCCCTGGGCTGGGGAAGAGGATGTGTTTTTGGTTCATCCCCAAAACAACTTTAAGAGCCTCATCCTGAACTGGTGCACTGGTGGCTGCTGGTTCACTCCAGCCATAGAAGCCACACCTTGTAAGCCTTTTCGTTCTCTGGCAAACAAAAAGAAGGTGGGTCCGAGCAGTTCCCTAGCAGGACTAATCCAAACATTCTACTAAAAGTTCCCAAAAAAAGTACAAGAAGGGGCTCGGGAGAAAACTGTTCACAGGAACGTGTAGAAGTCTTTCCCTTCTCAACAGAGTCTGCAGTCTGCACTGGCTCCCAAGGCCAGAGACTTGAGAGCTTCTGTGTAAGGCTAGAAAGCTCTCACCTTTTAAAGGTGATTTTTTAATTTTTTATTAAAAAAGAGAGAATAATAGTTTTTTATTGAAAGTTGGGGCTGTTTTGTTTTTAGGTCAATGATTTTTAGGGTTTTGTTGAAGTTTGATAATCATATAAGGATCATGGATTATATGTGTGTTGGCAGGGTTATTTTGATTTAGATGCTCTTTTTAGTGACATTGGGTAATTTTTTGTTTTGCACATCACGAGCTAGAGATTTATTATTTCAAAATTTGTCACCTTCAATGTTTGGGGTTCAATCAATTTTGTGGACTTTGTTGAAAAAAAAGAAGAAACATTATTGCAGTTGATTGTTTTGGGTAAAACCAAAACAAAGAACTCATTGGGAAATGGTGGAGGCCATTGTATGACATTCAAACCTGAAATGAATTAAATTTGAAGTCAATGGAATTTGAATTCCATTCAGTGTATTTTAATTCAATTCAAGTTTTAGGGAATGTTATTCAATATCATAATACATTAGTAGTTTTGGCATAAATTAAACTATTTTCTAGTTGGAGGTAACCTTATAAAGCATATTTTTCATCCAAGAGCAGGGAGGGCATTATCAAAATCGGGCCTACACTCGGCTATCATCGCCTCATGCACCCTTATTTATGCCCTCACCTAGCGCTTTACCCTACACTTAAGGATAAGTCTTGCAAAGTCAGGGTGAAATACCTAAGTTTTGCAAGTCAGGGTCAAAGACTATGGGAGTAGTTTGCGATCGCAAGTCGACTTCAATTAATTAAAACGCAGATTACAAGATTGTAATAAATCAATAATTCTATTTTTTTGGAATTCTACATTCATAATAATTGGTTGGAAATATGGTGGTGGCCACTAAAAAAATTTCTCGACCCATATGAATACACACAATGAAGTTACCAATGCAAGCAGGAAAATTAAGGGTATGAACGTATCACAAAAGTAAGAAATTTTGCATTACAGGCATCAAAATCAGAGAATCCAAAACCTACACAAAAGAATAAACAATTTGGAAGAATGAACTATATATTTTTTTAAAAATGGGTTACAACATAAAGACATTGAAACACATTCATTTGTAATAAAATAATATAAACGAAATCGAAATGGGATAGACAATTTCCAAATTTCAAAGAATGGAAATCTTGAGGAAAAAATATATTGTCAAATTACAGTCGACAAACATTTGATGAACGAGGAGAGAAAAATGAAACCTACAAAAAATACACAAAGCAATGAATATCTGGAAAAAAATAGTACTTCAAAAGAAAAAAGCTTTCAACATAGGGAGTAAAGATAAAATTTGCTAGAGGATCAAACAAAAGAGAAAGTGGAAGTTCTTTGTAAGGCAGGACAAATTGAAAATATTTGCAAGAGTAGTTGCCACAAATCAAAGGGACAAAACAAAGCAATGGCAATGATTAAGTACTCAATTGACAACCCAGATGCTCCACAATATTGGCTAGATCAATGCTTGCAATTTGATCCCTAATTTTAGGGTTTTGCTTTCAAATACATGGCCTTGGTTGATACTATTGATATACACATCTTGAAAATTTTAAATCAATATGATGAATAAATAATGCCGAAAAGCACATTGAAAGGTGTTGTTATTAGTGCATTTCAGCAAAAAATAATAATTATAGTTTTTTGAAAAGATTTGAAAATGACATATTTTTGGCAATTTTTAACATAATAGTATAACGAAAAAATTCAAGATTTTATAGAAGGTTTTTAAAGATATTTCAAGAATAAATGTAAATTAAATAGTCATCTAAGGGATGGGACCTAGTGGGTGTGGTTCATGATTGATTGTGTGCATTCAATAATAACAATGGCTAATACAACTGAACACAATGTGTAAGGGATTTATGTGCATTAAATGATCATTTTTTACGGGGGTATTAAATAATTGTTCAACCTATTTTATATCACCCTATTATTATCTAATTTTTTAATGCATACATATTATTGCCACCTTATATTAATTATAATCCATTATTTCAAATTATTACATATCCTATATTATAATCAAATTGATTATTTGAATAAAATGTATCTTATTTTTAACTAATCAACTTATAATTTTTACTCAACCACCATATTATTGCACCTATATTTCCACTCACATATTTTTTACTTTTTAAAAAAACTAGTGTCCCCCTTGGGGGGTAACAATCAAATGGGACACTTCAAAATAATAATAAATATATTTATAGATAAATAAAGAAATATTTTAATTAACTAGGGTTATTTTGATTAGTCAACTTGACCAATTGTCATTTTATTATTAATCAAAATGGCAATCAAATGAACATCACTTTGATTAAATAAACATGTAGGCTATAGGTAAATATGTACCTAGGTACATAGGAAATTAAATAGATAGGTAGGGCTTACATAGATACCAAGTTAGGTTGTTAAGTTAAGCTTTGTTGGTAGGTTAGGAAAATAATATTCATAATTTTAGATTCACATAAATTGTTGTTTGTGAAAATATGGCGGAATGGTTGAAAACTTGGTCCTTCAATGTGCAAGTGAAAGGTTCAAGATGTCACACTTGCAATCTATCGAGCTAGGCAAGGTAACCTAGTTGTTTAACCTAATTTAGGTGGATATTATATGGTGTAGGTGCTAAATACCTAACCTAGGATAATAGGTAGGGTATGGTGTTCATTTTGATTGACTGATAACCAAGTTGACAAGTTGAGATGACCAACAAAAAAAACTAGCAAGAAAACCAAAAATCAAAAAGACCATCAGGTGGAGGGGGAGAAAAAACCAATTAGTCAAATCAAACATGTTCAAATTGACTTGTTTAGTATGACTATTGGTATTTTCAAACAAGTTCTCTAGTCAATTAGACCATGATTCGTTGTAGTTATATTCACATATTTTGTAAATTCAGAGAAGTGTCCCACTTTGGGTCTCCTCATTTTAATGTTTTGTTTAATTGTGTAGTGGATGTTAATTTTTTACATATTTCTGCATATGGAGAGGGTCTGTTGAACCAACATCTTTTGAAAAAGAGGGTGATGATAATGCTTTATTTTTAAGGTTCAAAAATCTCAATCAAAGAGAGAATTAAACAATGTGAACGTTGGTGGACAAAAAAGTGGCATCCATTTGAAAATTTGGGCTTCAAATGCATTTGATACATGGTGAAGGTACTTGACACATGATGAAGGTATAAGAAGATGAATATTTCCAAACCATTGAATATCTACACAAAACTAATCATAAATTTCTTGTCAATAGTTTATAAAAGTTCATGCTATAGGTTGTGAAAAAAATTAATGAACTATACCCACCTAGAAGGTGAAAGTTGATATTTGTATATGAATTTTGCTCTTGACTTTTATAGATTTGGACACATTTTGTTGCATACTTTTTAGATAGATGATGTGAATGGCATTGGGAAAAATAATCAAATCAAGGAAAGTAATAAAGATTGTTGGATCAAGTGTTTTAAGGTCAAAATTTAACATTACAACTAATGATGCAAGGCTACAATCAAATTAAATTGGCCACAAATGAAAAGATCCATTGCATTTGGTCTTGATAGGGACATTAAGAAATCTAATGTGTTATTCTTATTTGAAGAATGTCTCATGCTTAATAAGAAAAATTGCCAATCCACCTTTCCTCATGATATTAATCTTCTTTTTGGTTCTTTTGTACATGTAATTTTGCCATTTATTGGAGAACTTGATAAGATAAATGACTTTGATTTTAATATTCACAAGGACAAACTTGGTGTGTTTCTAAGGTTTCTATTATATTTAAAAAATTCTCATAGTTGTTTGTAGATGTTTCATGGTTGTATTGTTTGCTTACAAGTTAATTGAACTACGCTTTCAATTTCAAGATTCTATTTCTTTTTTGGTCATTTCAAGTTGTTTGTAACATCTTTCTTTTTTCTTCTTTTTAAAAAATTGTTTAAAGTACTAACAAGGATTTAACAAAAATTGGAAATTTGATGTGAATCATTGCATAGTAGAAGGTCATCATATTTTCATATACTTCTATGTGTCAAATGTTGTTGACACATTCAAGGCCTTCATGCTTCATTTTGCTTCATTTCCTTCAAAGGGATATTCAAAGTTGATACTTCATTGTTTGACATACTAATTTTGAAGCAATGGAAATTTCCTTTTCTTTCTGTGTGTGATTGATTATTTACATCTAAATTTGCTAGATGATTGCATTTGCTGTTTGATTTGTTACAATTTGAAAATATAGTTTGTAGAATTCATACCCAAAATTGGTACATTTATCTGAAAATTTAATTTATATAACTGACAAATTTCTTGTTTGAAATGGAAAATCAAAATTAAATCTGAAAATAAAAACCCTAAGATACCACCCAAAAAACAAAAGATCCCACTAAAAAATACCAGAAAAACAAGAGATCCCACTGGAAAAGTGGGAGAAAGATGTCAAACCAACCAAGCTAGATGCATTTTTCTTCTATGAGCTATAATGGTAGTGGAAGAGAAGTCAATGGCAGATAATTTGCTCCATTTAGCTATTAAATTTCTTCTTTCATTAAGTCAGGTTCAGCTGTGGATTTCTTCTTCTTGGACCTTGTTGTAGGAAGAAACTCACAGTTGAATGTGAGAGCACATTATCTGCCATTCTTTCTCTTCTTCCACTGCCATTGACTATCAATGGGAAATGAACCCATCCATGGTTTAAATCTTTAGGGTTCAGATTCTCAAAACCCTCCTCCTCAATGCACATTTGGCCTTAGTTTCAAAGTAAGTGATGCATAGATCATAGGGTACCTGTGTTGCTGGGCATGTGATAGAACAGAGGTGTCCTCCAATCTCATTGCATGGAGCTGCAGTAGCTGCATACTCAATTAACATTGAATCATGGGACCTTTTAGGGCTTTCATGCATTTACAGGTTCCTTCAAACAGGCCAGAGATTCGCTTTCAAGGGAGGCCTTGCAAAGTCCACAGAGCATTGTCCCTTCTGCACAGAAGATTCAAGTGACTGGTGAAGCACTTACTTCCTTTTGGCTTATGCTCTCTCATCTCTCTTTATCCCACCTGCCTTGGTGTTTCATAAAACAGCAACTTCTTTCAGAGAAAATAGCAAGAGGAGGATACATAAATTATGAACCCAAGTCCAATTCTACTACTCTGTGTTCCTGAATCGGTCCTGGATTCCATGTGCCGCAATAAAAATCAAAACAGGAATGTTATAGATCTTCTACTTGAGCTGGTTACCCCACAGGGGTTCTTCCCCAAAACCCTAAACCCTAAACCTGATCCCACCTTTTGAATGGTTGTTTAATCTGGCAATGGGTTCTTGGTCTCTGCAATTAATTCTGGTAATGGATTCTACATTATCACCAGTGCTTCATTCACATCTCAAGCAATCTGTTACAATCATTGTTTATTTTTAGAGAAGGTGCAAGCAAAGAGCTATGATTATGGGGTGCAGGTTCATTCTTGACAAGAAGATTGGCATGGGACAGCCCCCAAGAGAATTGAGAATGCAAACATCCTTGGTGCTAATACAACTATTGACACTGACAAAGTTGAAGATCTACGGTGCCCTGTGTGCATGTGGATGCAATGTCAAAAGTAGCTGACATTGAGGCAGCTGAAAAGACCAAAATGAAAAACAAAGTGGGCCAAATCATCGAACTTGGAATCAACTGCTTTGTAAACTGTCAACTCATCTATAACTACCCAGAAGAGCTGATTTTAGAAACATTTATACCCATGTTAAGAGTTGGATTTGGTCATGTAGATCTGCCATCAAAAGTTGCAGAGGTCTTTTGACTCATTGGCCATCCCAGAGTGGCATATCTTTTTGCCCTCTCAAAAAATGTATATTCTTTCCTTGCAAAACAAGGTCTGAAATGACAGAGAATTCCAAGCATGAAAATTCAATTTTTTGGCTGTAACCCATATTCCGTGCTGCTGAATCACCACTAATATGTGTGCATTCACCGCAAGCTTGCTTGCACATTTTTTCAGTTCCTGGAGTACATAGAGCATGACTGGTATTCAACTTCTCATGGGTAATTGCATGAACCTGTTATGGAGTTGTCCATTGTAAAAGATGGCAGACAAGATATGTTGGGAAGTGATTATCTTTCAGACTGGATGTGAATGACTTCTGCCTTCTTAGTGCTCCAATTACAGTGCATGCTAACAGGCCCTGAGAATTGAGGACAAACATGAGGACATCCAAGCAAGCCTTTACCTGCAACCAAGGTTTGGCAATTCTTCGAATGTTGAGTTTTGGTGAGTCTTTCCACAAAGGCAATTTCCATGTGGAGATTGTTGGTTCAAGAATCTAAAAACCTCCCTACTTACCTACGTACCTACCTATGTGATAAAGTGGTTGAAACTAGTGTTGTGGAGTTTCATGTATTGAGGAGAAACTCTGGTTTCAGCTACTTTTGTGATCTGATGGGAACTCCAATAAGGTTCTGTGCAGAGTTCTTCAAAATCCTACAGTTTGGTTTTGGGTTGGGTGATTTCTTTTCTGAAACTGGGCTCGATCAAATAGGTATGTGCATAATTTTGAACCCCAACTTGAAAGTGGCCCCTTGACCAAGAAGTACAACCAACCTGTCATTGAATTTCCAAGAAGTCCAACCTACCAGACTGCAACACGGGGTTCCAGTTTCAGCAAGAAAGACTCAAGCCTCCTCTGTGGTTCAGTTTTAGTGATGATTTCCCAGAAAATTTATAGAACCCAGGGTCAGATTCTCTAGAACCCAAAACCAGTAACCCGGGCCACCAGCAAGCAGCCTGTTGTTGGGCCAGCAGCTGGTTGGTCATACCATTGACTGGACCGCAAAAGAGAATTTGACAACCAGGATGTGCATCATGGCTGCAGCCCATTTTGACAGTTCAGTTTTTGGAGTGACTCTCACACACAAAAATGTGTTTTTTTTCCGGATTCTCACATCAGTTCACAAGTCCAAGTCAGATCCCCCTCCTGCTGCATGATGTTTCTAGCCTGTTCATGTCCTATGACAGAGTCAGCATTGCACTGCGTTCATATAAAATCCCGAGGTATTACAAGAGTGGGAAACTGGAAAGTGAAGAGTTGCTCGTTTTCAGTGAAGCACAAGTTGAATTACAATATTATGATGTTACAACTTTACGACATACTTGTGCACACAACTTAACTAATTAACCCCTAATTAACTGCAAAATTATTAACCCCTAAACTGCACTAAGTAAGCAAGATCTGGCCTTTTTTTGAAACATGAAGTACTTGACTAGAATTTTTAGGGGTAATGCCCTGATGTCATGTTATTAGGCTGCATGAATAACCGAGTGTTGTGTCTTAAGTCCTTAAGTCTTAAGTAACTACTTCAGCTGATCCATGCATCCTTGTGCAGAGCATATTTGGTCTTGTACCAGCTCAATCTAACTTTGCCATCTCATTATCCTCTCCTTGATTTTGGCTGAAATATGTACCACAAGACTTTTGACTACTACATAGACTTTGAATCCAATGACTGGTTTTGCAATCTCATCTAAGCATGAGTAAACTGGGCTAGATTTTTAAAGTAAGACTCCCAGTAGAGAGATGCAATGCAGTAGGTAAAACCTGAGGGTGAGGACTCCATCAGAATAAGGGCTTGTGTGAGGCAACTGAATGCTACCTGAATTCAGTAATCCCTTGTGCCCGAGGGCTTTAGCGCCTGTAAAAGACCCATTGCTGCACATTGAGAAGAACCAGAAGTGGGCGTCACGATTTCCATTAAGCCCACGGAGAGAGAGAGAGAGGCAAAGCTTTACAAAAATTGTAAAGCTCTTGTAAGAATCAAACAAATTTATTTGCCTTGTAATGAGGCATTTGAGTATACTAAACAAGGGGGTGTATCACACTGTGGCCTTGCCATTTACATTAAAAAGTATCTTAAGGCAAAAGAAGAATTATGGAAACTCGAATATTTCACCATGCAAAAGTATATATAATCTTCAAAAAATCCTCTAAAAGAAACCAAAATCCTTCAAGATATTATTATAACCAGATATAACTAATCTCGAATTTCAAACACAAGCCAAAATATCATCTTTCAAAAATCCTTATATAAAAAAAGACCTATTATTTATTACCTAGGGGTCAAGACAAAATCCCTTAAGCTACTATTCTCTATAATGAATCTAAACACAATAATATCCTAAACACAAATAGCCTTCTACAACAAATGTAGCTAGGTCTTTTAGGAGTGTAGAGAAGGCTGGGCTTTTCAAGGTTAAACTGGGAAATTCTTGAAGTTTCATGATATGTAGGTTATCTCTGGGTCATCAACACGTTGAAAACCAGTGTTGCCAGTTTGATATGAATCAGCCAGTTCACGCACATGTGCCACCACACTTAGTGCACATGGCATGGCTGGACAAACTGAGTTATGTAGTAGGTAGTGGTATTATTGTATATGTGTTTGTTGCCCAATACACCACGTGACAGTATCCCATCAAATAATACACTGAAACCCTGACACTTAACATGCTACCAAGTTTGTTGCAAAAATAATAATGGATGCCACACTACAACACAGGGAGGTCAAGAATGCCAATTTGACTCCCAAAATCCCAAACAAACAAAGAGACATGGTTTGAATCAAATAGAGTTAGAGTTGTTATGCGTAAAGTTCACCCTGTCTTTAGTCCCTAGTTTGAAACTTTGGTGTAGAACATAACATGCCTTCCCAATACACTAGAATTGGGTCTTTCCAGTTCTGAAAATCAGTCCAGGACTCACATCTGTTTCTTACTAACTCAGACCTAAACTGACGGTTAACTCCCAATTCAAGTCATTTTTAATATATTTACAACAATAAAATGCATCCCCATTCTGGTTCCAGTTCCACACAGAAATGGAACTGAAAACCGGTTTCAGCTCCAATTTCTTAAAAAAATAAAAATATTAATTTTTTTCCTTTAACCCTAATAAATGTGTGACCTCCACTGAAAATGGAGTTAGGTCCCAAGTCAGGGCCAAAGTGAACCAACACTCCCCAGCACATCATCCATTGGATGGATGTGATGACTAGTAGTGGCATTGGATTCTGGATTTTGAAAAGAACTAACAGTTTTCAGTTAGTTAGTTTTTCTTGGTTGATGGGACCTAAATTAGTGCAATTTTGAGAAAGGCTAATTTGGTTACTACAAAACCAAATTTAATAATAAATTTAGAGCCTAGTCCAATGTAAGAGAGTCTAAGACTGGGTTCAATTCCATCTGTGACACTCACCTAAAATTAAAAGTTATTTGTAATATTATTGTTTGATCAATTAATTTACAAACACCCAAAACAAAAGATTGTGTATTGAGTTGGTATGTGTACAACCAATTAACATTAATAACTTGCCTTAAAAAAACAAGGCTTCACTGGGGGGGGGGCAAGTTTCTAATAACCGCCCGACACTGGTTGTTTGCTCGTTGGGTAATAGAAACAGAAACTGACCTAACTACTGGGCCCCCCTGGTATGTATGTATATATGTGGTGAGCAAAAGGTAACAGCCCCAGGGGGGCCCTAAACCTGGGACCTGGGGCTTTTACCTTTTGCTCACCACATACATACATACATACAGAAAAAGAACAGAGCATACCTGATAACCTCCGGTTATTTGACCGCATATCTGATAACCGCCCACACCTCTGGGAAATTAATTAGTAGGGGCCTAGAGCCACAAGGTCAGCCTCTAACGACATTTCCAGGAAGTTTGAGCTGACGACCCTAAAATTAGGGTTTGGCGCTCAGCAAAGTCCATGCCAGTTCCGCGTTCCTGCGCTCCTCCTCCTCACGCGTTGTCGGCCGGGTCATAAAGAGAAAGCCTTTCGTGAGACGCGAGTTCGAAACGAGAGAGAGAGGAGGGAAAAAAAAAGGCGCTCCCAAGTCGGATCACGCTATTTGGGATGGACCCCACGGCGCGCTCTTGTGGCTACTTTCACAAGAAGTCCACATGAGTAATAACCCCCCCCGAATTCATTTCCGCATCCATAAATATTCTTGACGCCAAAGGTCCGCTATGTAGTGCTGGAAGTTGGGGAAGAAAGCTCCCAGAAAGCTTCCAGAAAGCTGAGCTCGTGATTAGTTCAATCCACGAAGAGCAGCTTGATTGTGCGAGAACCTTGCAGCTGAGACATCATGAGCTGCAGGGAGCGTGAAACTTCAGATCATCTATTAATTAGTTGCACATTCTAATTCTGGAAGAGTTCTAAAGTGAGCTCAGGCTGTGCTGATCAGCTGGCAGCTAGCTAGAAAGAGCCTTGTATGTATACATCCTGATCATGAATTTCGTGTAGAGAGCTGTGATTACACGGCGGCCGGGATTAGTACGTACTTGATCATATCTCTGTTCGGAACTGCTGGGAGCTTCGACGTCATGGCGTCGACCGACAGCAGCTCCACCAAATTTTAGCAACACATTCTATACTTGACCGACAAGAGTGCGGCAAAAAAAGTCTTCATATTAATTAGCTGTCTCATTGCGAGCGAATTTGTGGTAACATCATGTAATCATTTAATCCTTTTCGCCGAGTTGCAGCCCATATTCTTCCCGTCCTCCGGCTGCAATCGTTGAGTTTGAATCTCGGGCGTACAGTTGACGTTGCGTGTGGCCACTGAACAAGCAATCCCAATAATTAGTTTGTTGACCAGAGAATATCGTTGCCGTGATTAGAGCCTGATCTCGTCAGCTAGCTAGCTTAATATTGCTAGCAGCTTTTGTACTGCATTTGGGCGAGATCTGAGAGTTGTTAGCTGCTGGGGACGACAATTGTTTCTCTTTCGATTTTAGAATTAGCTTCTGCTGTGGCGCTGGATTTGGAATTGTGGGTTTGCAAAATTTCTGACAAAACTGCACAAGAAAACATTGCGTAAGATCAAAGGCGCCCGGGGCATCGCTGCAAGCTTCACTGAAATTAGAAATTGGTAACATCTCATATTCTGAACATTTGTGTGTGTTTGTACTGCAAGATCCGGAACTTGATTCTTCTTAATTGCTTCTATTCTCTGGACAGCTTATGTACCATGCTAGTTAGTTTGCTTACACATTTTGAATGCACATCGTACAAACAAGTTCAGCAAATTTGAGTTTTGTGTGTGTGTGTGTGTGTGCGGTCGTCCTTTTCTTGCAGGAGGTTCGACTGTATATTAAGTGCTGGAGAACGTGTTCAGAATTGTAGAATGGATCCGCAGTTTAGCAAAGTTTTCGAACGATGGGTTATCAAGCCTCAAGATCTGGAGCTTGGGGAGGTGCTAGGCCGAGGTGGTTTTGGTGTGGTCAGCGCTGGGACATGGCGAGATGAAGAAAGCAAAGTGCAGGTGAGAGATCTTTGAGATTCTAGATGCACAGAAATGTTTTTTTGTTCAGATCATGTATGCTTGCAGCTATGGAAAAAACAACCTGGGCTGCCTCTAAGGTAAGCCTAGTAAGGAATTTTTGCAGTTGCAAAGTTCTTCATCAAATCATCAAAAAACAACCAGATCTCATGGAAGGCTTGAATTTTCTGCAGAATTTGCAAAGTTCACCACTAAATCATGAAAAAAAAAATTCAGATCAGAAAGGCATGAATTCTGTCAAACTTTGCAAAGTTCTTCATCAAATCATCAATTTGTTTTTCCAATCTTCAAGGCTTCAATTCTGCAGTTGCAAACTGAATCTTCATAAAATGATTCATGTCAAAATCTGGTCAGATCTGAAAGGTTTGGTGAATTCTGCAATTGCAAATTCAGGTTTGATATTTAGCTTGATGATGCTAAGTAGTAAAAATAATTTGTTGGGGATTTTGAGGAGCAGGTGGCAGTGAAGCAAATCCCTATGCTTCATAAGGAAGTGCCAACACAAGATTGGCAAAAGTTGTTGCAAGAAGCAGTTGTGCTGGCAAAGGCATCTGAGCGCTGCAAATTCTCATGTCGCCTACTTGGGATATGTCTCACGCCCGACCACATTTGTCTTGTCATGAAGCGTTATGTCACATCCTTGGACAACAAGCTCAAGAAATTTCCTGGTATTAAAAAATTCTTGTTTAAACTTTATGAATTCATTCTCATTCTCAAGTCTTGCAGTTGTCAACAAGCTCAATGAGCCTCCTTTCTTCACTCCTAGATTTAAATACACTTAAAGGCTACATACATGTGAAAATCTCAAAATTTTGATCAATCCCAATACAGAAAATTCTCCTCAAATTTTGATAAAACCCAATAGAGAAATTTCTCACCAATTGATTCTAGATGCATAGATTAAGATTCCTAAATCAGAAAGACTTCTCCTCAAAACAGACTATATATTACAATTGTTAACTTCCTAGCCCTTTGTGTTTTTCACAAGTACTAATGAAATTGATTGATGGGTTCATTGGTTGATTACTGTGTTGTAGATCGGAAGGCACCACAAGCAGACGTGGATCAATGGATGTTGGACATATGTCAAGGAGTTGTGGAGATGCATAATCTAAACATCATCTTCCGGGACCTTAAGCCTTCAAATGTGTTGCTGGATGAGTTTGGAGGTGCAATCTTGGCTGATTTTGGCATTGCAAGGATTATGGAAAATACACTTGCTTCTCTCCGAACAACCACTTCCGCAGGCACTGCTTCCTACATGTAAATCCCCACAACATTTGCAATTCTTGACAATTTCTTCACCTTCTTCTTAGAAACTTGGCCAATTTTTGTATTTGTAAAATTTAAACATTTCATTACATATGTTGTTCTTGTCTCACATCATATATCATTCTTATTTGAAAAGTAGGAAATTTTGTTTTGCAAGTTTCAAACAACTAGAAATTTATACAATACACCCTTCTGATTGGATAACAAATTAGCTAACTTTGAAGATGTTTAATAAGATAAAACTCTCAATTCATTATTCAAGATTTTGCAGTTCTCATACTTCAATTTTAGCATCGGAGTTGGGAGACTCAATCTCCACTAACCTAAAGGAAAACAATGATGTGAATTAGAGCCAAGGAGATAATGTATGAGTACATGCTTCTAATATGTTTCAACTTTTCTTTTATGACCCCTGATGGATTTAGGGCACCTGAGACATTTGATCCGGAGCTAGGACCAGTGACCAAAAAGTCGGACATCTGGGCCTTGGCATGCTTGCTCTTAGAACTACAAACTGGAAAGGTTCCTTGGGAGGGGTTGAACGTTTTGCAGATTATGACTAAGGTTTGTGAATCAAATGCCTTCCATTCCAATAAACCCCACCTACCACTTGCTATGGGTAGTTTTTCACTTTCTTTGACATATGTACGGATGTCATAATTATGGATATACACAAAAACTTTCACTTCTTTTATTTGTTCATTACAAACATGATGAAGATAAAGGTTTTAAGATTAAAAAATCAAGGTGTATAAGAATGTTGGCAATTATAATTTTTTTGTTGTTGTACATTTAGGTTAATATTCATCTATTGATTGTGAGTAATCCAATATTGAATCAACTTAGCTTATTTGAATGTGAAATTGACTAAGTTGAATGTATGCATCACACTTGCAGGTTTGTGTGAAGAGAAGTTCACCACCTATTCCATCAGGATTAGGTCGTGAACTTGTGGAAGTTCTTCAAAAGTGTTTTGCTTTTGAATCATCTGAAAGACCTTCAGCAATGGAGGTCTTGAAGGTAATTTTTCCACTAATTTTCTATGCAGTTGTCAACCTTGTTACAAAATGTAATATAGCACAAAGCAAGATAAATTGTTTACAAATACTTGTTCATATTGTGTTTGTCATATACTAAATATACACTAAAAAAGATATCCATTTTCCCCAAGGTAATGCAAAATGTTAATGTTCAAATATTTCTGAATAATGGGTGCATTTGTACATTTGATGTAATGTAACTCATGAAAAGATTGTTGATGTTAATTCATTTGTTGGCTTGTACATTATGAACAGGCAGTCAAAAGGGAGGTTGGAACATCCATGGCGATTGAAGATCAATTTTCAGCCAACCTTGACTCATTGACTTGGTTATCTTCTACAGATGGATCCACCAATTATTCAACTTCCAAAGGCAGCCCTTTCACTGCCAGAGAGCTTGGACAAGGCAGCTCAAGTAATGTGATTTCTCCACACACATCATCTTATATTGAGAATTGCGATGGCAATGTGGATACTAGAGAAAGCAATGCAAGTAGCCAACCTCATACTGGAACTTCTTTTACCCAAGAATATGATGGAAATTGTGATCTTGGATCAAACAACAATTCAATCAAGCCAACTGTTACAGAACAGTCTCTTGCTGAAGATCATGATGATTTCAATATTGTTCATATTGGCACACTTGTTGAAGAACATACAGGGCACCAAGGTACTGGACTTAAGGTATATTGCATAGAAGTGGCCAATGATGGCACTTTATATGTGCTCCTTCGTCGTAACAATTCTGAGGGGACAAGCTTGTTGATGTTTTCAAAGAACAAATATGTGGGTAAGTTGTCTTGGGCTGGCAACATCTGGTATGCGCCTTCCAAGTTTATGGCATCAGGCCCAGAAGACATGTTATATGCTGGAGCAGAAAACAAAGTTTCTGGTGGAGGATCCAAGGTCCTTTATGTGTGGAAGCAGAACAAATTCCTTCGTTTGCATAATCAAAAACGAAAAGGATCCTATTGTTGCCTCATTGTGTCTCCTTCTACGGGTACCTTGTATTGTGGAAGCAAAGATGGGACAATTGATGTGTGGGATTCAAATCTCAGATTCATGGCTCAATTGAGTGGAAATCCAGGCTTTCCAGTGGATCTCCTTGCAATTGACCATAATGACACATTGTTTA
>Ga0209208_10005476_pt1 | contig 17702 bp, 18 predicted proteins | sample S1TSphfallax_3_FD_187694 | JGI IMG/M metagenome (GOLD analysis project Ga0209208, IMG submission 187694) | Host-associated microbial communities from peat moss isolated from Minnesota, USA - S1T2_Fd - Sphagnum fallax MG (SPAdes) (version 2) | ecosystem: Host-associated > Plants > Peat moss >... | reverse complement strand
TTCTCACAACATGACAAACTAGCAAAATTTGCAAAATAGATTGAAAGTAGGTTTTTAAAAAGGTTGATACAACTTTTGAAACTTTCAAAAAGAAAATCTCTTGAGGCATCACCTACTTTCTAATATACTTGTCACAAATTTGTGTTTTTTTACTCCAGAAGACTATTTTTTTTGTGTACTTTAGCATGCTTTTGCCCATCTATCCTTTTTTCTAGAAAGGATATTCATGGATATATTTAACAACATATTCACATGATCTATTGTGACCTAAAACAATGTACATTTAAACAAAAATGTGAATGGGTTTGGATGGAAGCATTTTATGAAAAGCTTCTTTGCTTGAAAACTTTCTATTTAGTATTGTTGCCACCATTGAAGAAGCAAATGAAAGTTTAAACCAACAATTAAACTATCTTTTTTTCATCATACTCTTGTCAATAGTTTTGAGAACACAAATACATTTATGTGATGGAAATTTCACAAATCACAATTTCCACATGTTGGGTATTCAACATGATAATTTCACTACAAAAAACATGTTTTTAAATTGGTTTTTTTAGTTTAAAAAAACCCAAAATGACACATGTCAAAAAGATCACCTTATCAATTTAAACAAATTGATTTGGATCCACAATTGTGAATGGGGTGGCTTTTTTAATTGATAAAGTAGGAAAATATTTGATTGATCATTTTGATTAACAAAAAGTGGACCAACAAATCGATTAAACTTCTATGTAAGTTTAAATAATTTATCTACAAATTATTATTTTAAAATATTTTTTAGGTAAGTAGATAATGAATAGGTTTCAGTAGATCATAAAAAAATAAATAGTTAAGTAGGTGAAAAGTTTAACCTACTTAACCTAATTTACCTAATTTAGCCTACCTAACTATTTTAGTTTAGCTTGGCTATTTTATTTTTTAAACATGCACAAAGGCTACAAGTATAAAAAATTGAACCCCTCATCTTCACAATGAGAAACCAAGTCTTTCCCTATGGACTATAGTTCCAAAACATGATTTTTTTGGTCATTTTTTTAATGTCACATGTTGTACCTAAATTCACATTATGTAGGTAAATAAAAAAGGTTAGATAATTAATAATTAGGTTGGAAGTAGGTTGGTAATTACATTGTAAGATGATAGGTAAGTAAAGGATATATGTAGATAAATAGGTAATTTTAAGATATTTACTTAGCCTTAGTAGTAAGTAGGTAAATAAGCCTTGGTTACCTACCTAGCCTAGGTAATAGTTAGTTAATTAGGTAGATTAAGTTAGGTTACCTACTTAACTCAACTAGTAGCAAGCTAGTTCGACTTATTATTTAACATCAATTGTTCAATTTGAGTAAAAACCATTGGTCATTTTGATCAAAGTGATCAAATTTTTGTTCAATTTGATAAATAATTAAATATGTCCTTCTAACCAAATTCACTAATAAAAAAATACACGTATCATTCAAACCACATTTTAAAACCAAAATGGACATGTTCATTAATTAAAGTGGACAAGGTAATTAATTTGAACAATTTAGAAAACCATGAATTGTAATAATGTTTGTTGGTATTCCAAGCTTTCAAAATGAAATAGATAACATTCATAATGTTGTGATCATCCCTATCAATTTGAAAAAATGTTGATTGAAAGTGAAACACGTGGATAAATTAATGTTCATTTACAAAAATTGACCGATTAATGTGCTTGATCATATCACTAGATTATGGAAGGATTTATTTATTTCATTTTGAAAATAAGAATATTATATCACATGATCAAGAACAACTATTGGTTGATGGTAGTTATTGTGAAGATCCACGTTGAATAGGTCATGAATTTGTGGCACACCCTTAAAAGCTTTCGAAACAATATTTTAAAAAATTCCTTGTGAATTTCTTTTGAACCTTCAATGTGTTTTTTGAACTCTTCACATTAAGACAAGAAGGTGGCACAAGAACTTTTGGATCATTATGATGAAGTTTTTTCATGTTTGCCTTTCGATTATACAAATTAAAACAAAAATGTGATTAATTTAATTGGAACCACAATAAAAATGTGGAACATGCACAAAATCACATTGGTTTCATTGTCACCTAGACCATTTGGGGGCACACAACTCTCTTTATAATACATTCTTGAGCTCATTCTTAGAATGTTTCAAGAGTATTCACTTATAAAACCATAAGAATTCAAATTCAAAACACATGGAAAAATATTAAAAATCATCATGTTCTCACTATGTGCTTTGGAATTTCAAAACACAATTTGTGACTCTAAAGCCACACCATAGGGATAAAACGCCAAACACACAAAAAAATCCAAACATTGTTCACATTAAACTAGGTTCCAACAATAAACAACAAATTATGAAAAATTGACATCTTGTAGCAAATACTTGACAAATGCATCCCAATGACATTTTCCCACAACTCCCAAAAGTGAAAGTCCTTGATTAATAAAATTTGGATTTCCAAAAGTTGGGAGGTCTTAAGTTTTTCAAAATGCATTAGAGATTGGGATAATCAAGTGTTCTATTTTATAGCCGATGAAAATTTCTTTCCTATGATTTATCAAACAACATCCCTAAAACATTCACATGGTTTTGCAAATCATGTTTTAAGTGAGTTGAAATCAAATTTTCATTTTTAAAAATTCTTCAAATGGCCATAACTTATACGCATGAAGTCTATTTTGGCGTTTCAAGCCATGACATCAAACCTTTTTAATGATCTGAAAAAAATTGATTTGGACAAATATTTGATCCCCAAACTTTGCTTTAAAGTTCTAGGACATCTTTTTTTTTATAGGAGTCCTAGCTTCCAAAATGGAATGCATTTAAAAATCTTGGGTTCCTTCATTACATTCACACACATTTTGCATTCACCTTGGTGTGTGTTAGAACTATGCCATACCTTGGGTTGATTTGCAACTTGTTTCCATTGTATTGGCCCAACGTTGGTTGTAAACCCAAAAGTAAAACCTCAATAAAATATTTGGATCAAGTCATTTGATTTTTTCATAATGTGTGACAAGAGGTTATATCTGAAGTTGGTGATTATTGTTATTTTTTTAATTATAATTTTAGTCAAATTATCTAATGGTTTTGTTTGAAATATGCAAAGTTTGATGGCCTTTGTTTTGTTTCCGATTTATTTATTTGGCAATGAATTTATGTAAGATTGTTGCGTATAGCACATGGTTTTGTTTTTATGAATTGAAATGAAAATTATTGAAGGTTAAATGTTATGTGGAACAATAACACATGCTCAAAATGCATCTTAAAGGATTATGTGTTTTAAAACAACATAAGCATGATATGGGTAAGATTTTCAATACAAATGCTTGAATGTATTGTTCGTTCATGATGTCAATGTAGTATTAAATGGATGATACGAAATATTAAATAAACTATTAGTGTAGTGTTTTGTTTGCACACATAAACTATATAATAAAAGTATTACATTCAAAATGTAATAGTTGATGGTTCAAGTATTCAATTTATGAAATTTCACATCTATCACAATTAGGTGCATATGATTTCAATTTTTCCAATTTCAAGATTTAGGGTTATTTGTAATAATTAAGTTTGATGGTTTTAGTTATATTAGTTTTAGAAAATAGGGTTTTAAGACTAGTCTTTAACATATGCAATTCAATTGCATTTATGTTTTACTTGTTGAATCTATTTGCAATAAAAGATTTGTTGTGGGGTCATGTACACATAGAACATGCTCTATCAATAAATGATCCATGCACAATGTTATACATGGACCTTACAATTGGCATTTAATTATAGATAGTTGGATCATTTGTTAACGTTATAACAAGAAATATGTAATTTTACAATATTTGAACCTTTATATATATGCAACAAGTATTTGCTTGAACTTTCATTTTCATAATTGGGATTTTCAGAAGCATTGTGATTATTATTGAAGAAAAATAATACATGAAATCATAATAAATGTATTAATTTGACATGTACAAATTGAAATATCTCAATATGTACATTATATTGGTATCTTGAAATGGACATTATTCCCCAAAATTGTTTTGGTTTATTTCAATGACCTTTCAATGTGGACGTGAAACCTAAAAATGTTTATATTTTAAATAACATTTATTCTTTAAATTTGTATATTTTGTCTCCTTTTGGCAACATTATCCCAAAACATAACTTTATGTGCACAAACCTACCTTAAAGTTAAATCCTATGGACAATTCAAAAATTGTGTTCACACGTGTGTTATTAAGTTGTTGATAGAGTGATCACTAACAAAAGGAAACCCTAACATTTGAGGGTATGAATGAAAAGTTATGGTCGAAAAATAATGAAAAGTTTAATTTTCAAATCTTGTTGTTTTCCAAGGCAACTTAGTCTTGATTTGAAAATTCGACCATTGAATTTTTTTTCGTCATAACTTTTAGTTCATAACCTCAAATTGAAAATGCAATATCACTTTTGATATTTTCATTTTGAGAGCTTTTCAATGGTATAAAAAATTGTTTGATTTACACAAAGGGTGCACCTTGTATTTTCTTCTCAAATATTCAAGAATTTATTCTTTAAAAAAAATTGCTCCCAAGGGCAACTTAATCCCATTCTCCTTGAAAAAATTGCTCCCCAATTGAAATTGTTTTTGAAGCAACTTAATCCCTTTCTTCCCATGGGAAGTTGATCCTTGGGGGAAGTTGTTCCCTTAGGGAACATGATTAAAGGTCATTTTAAACTAGAGTCCATGGACCAAAAACCTAGGGACCAATTTGAACCAAATTGAACCTTGAATTAGACCTTTTTTTCCCATTAAAAAATCATTTTTCCTTACGGTACAATGAGTGTATCTAAAGGATTACCATTGGAAAAAATGATACCAAGTCTTGGGGTCTAATTTTGATGGTCCAAAATAAAAAAAATGTGATTGACATGTGAGAAAATTAGGTTAACCTTTGGGTTTTTTTTTCATGGTTTTTTAATTTTCCAATTTAAAATATATATTATTACACACAATGGATATTCTTTCCAACTTTTTCAACTTTTTAATCTTCACTTTCACCACAATTGCCTCCTTCCATGGTGTTTTCTTGTTTAGAATGATAATTAGTTTATTTTATTTTTTAAAAAATCCAAATCCCTTTCCACTTGCAAAAATTGGTGCTTCAACCCTTCACTTTCTACCCCACCTTCTAATTCAATTCCATTTCATGCACTTGAAAAAACTAAAAATGCATTCTTAACGACCACCTTTGGAAGATTCACAAAACCAGCCATGTCAACTCTAAAATGGATCAAAGAAGGGGAAGCTAATGTGCTCTCAACAATGTCCTTAATTTATAACATGCTTTCCATTTTCAAACAAATTGAGCAACAAGGGTAGAAGAGAACAATGAAAAAGAAAAGAAAAACAAAGAAATCACCAACCTCAAACATTAATTTACATTTTGGTTCTCCAAACCATGAGCTCTCATTGAAATTCTTTTTTTGTTTGGACCAATTGGTTTTTCCTCCAAAATGATGCCATGCAAGATAAATCCCAAATTGATTTATCTTGGTCCTAGACCAATGTTTAAATGTTTTGGGACCCAAATTAATGTTTTTGACCAATAGGATTGCTTGATTTCATTGAACCTTGTTCCTTGGACCATTGTTTAAAGTGGCTCTAAGGTTACCATTTGTTTTTTTATCCTTAGGGAAAGTCCCTTTTTTCATGATGCATCTACCAAAAGTCATTTAAAAGTTGTTCTTTTCATTCATTTCATCCATAGAAAAGAAAAAAAATTGAGAAAAAAATTGAACCTTGTACCTTTTAGTTGAAGGGGAAATTCTAACAACTAAATCATTTAATTTTCCTTGGAAATATTATATAAAAATTCAATCATAGTTTGAGTATAATAAATGAAATATTTTTTTTCTTACTTGGCATCAACGTTTTTTTGGGGGTGAAAATTTGCCAAAAGGCAAAAAAATTCAAGTTAGTGTGACATGACCTTTGTAAAATCTAGAGGTAAAATTGAATTTTTTTGCCTAATGTGATGAATACCAAGTGGCTAGATCACCATCTTGCATCCTAATCAAAACCCTAAACACCTATCATTATCACACTACCAATGACTATTCACCATCATTGCACCTTGCCAACGTGAGCTTTTCACCACCTTTGCTTCTTGTGTCCTATATACATCACCAACAATGGCAATGCAAGGGGAAGAAAAAATTGCCAACACTATGTTTAAAAATTAGTAGTACTAGCAATTTCTATGGATTCAAGATGCATTATGATGGGATTTTATGAGATTAGATTTTCCAAAATGATGACACGGGGATGGATTTTGAGAGATGGGGCATGGGGGTTGATGATTCATGAATGTTGCATTAGATTTTGGAAAAGCAATTTTTTTTCATATTACTATAGTCTACAAGGTGGAAGCTTGGGTTAGACATTGGTCGATTGATAATGGGTGTGGAATTGCTCCAAAGAATTTTGTTGAATTCCTTTTGAAAGATTATGGATTTTAGTTTGTGGAACTTATAAGTTATGATTCATGAAGTTACATCACAGCCTATAGGTATTGTTTTTTTCCATGCTCATTATTGATTCTTCAATCTTCAAAGTTACTAAAAGTTTTTCTTGCCCAAACTTATTGTGAGTTTTTCATGTCATTAAAATTTGTTATTGCTTAGTGGTTTAGGGTTTATAAGTGATATAATATATTTGAGTTTGAATTTTAGGGTTTTTGCGTTGAGGCTTGATTAATTAGAATCTACAATGTGACTATGGTTCTTTCGGAAATGTCAAAAAACTTTCAATTTCACCCAATCTTCCATTTTCACAACCTTATTCATGAATTAGCAGTTGGTGCATCATCTTCACAATTTACATCACTTGTTCCTTGAACCTTAGATTTAAGTGTGTTGTGTCTAATCCTAATTTAACTTTTAGGATTAAGTTGGAGATGGCTAAGAAAGACGAACAAAAGAAAAAACACAAGTTTTATGAAGGATTTAAGAAATTTCAAGATACTTGGATGTCCAAACATGGGCTGAATCTATGTTTGATGAAAAGGGTGAGGTGTAGCAAGTTCGATGTAAGGTCTGCACATCTATTGAAGGGAAACATGAGTTCTTGGCTACCAAGCTTGATAGCTTGTTGAAACACTAAGGTTGTCGAAAAGCCAAAGTGTCGATGCCTATGTTGATGCATGATCATTCTACTTCAACAAAAAAGAAAATTACATGCTCAAAATGAACATCTTTACACTACTAATGACCACCATCTATTTTGGACTAGCTCCAAGTAGATGTGCCCTTTAAGCATTGACAAAAATATGTGTAGTTTGTGGCTATTATTCATTTTTTTACTCCTGGATGTCCCATGATAGATTACGAAGACTTGAAATATCTATTTCAACTTTTGAAGGTCAAGAGTGTTTCTAGAAAACCTTGGTTTGACACATTAGGGTGGGGGATGGCAGAGGTCATGCACATTCTATTATTGGAGGCTATCAAAGTAGCATTTGTTGTTGCCCCCTTCATTGTAATTAGTGCTGATGAAGTCACCATGATTGATAAGACACAATGGTTGTCAAACCATTTGTATGTGGTGCAAAAATGGAAGCACATTCCCATCCTCTTATGTGTTGAGGTAGTAAGTTTGTCTGCCACCTCTGATAACATTTTTTATTTGATGGTTAAGTGTATGCTAGATTTTGGTGGTTTAGGGGTGGAAGAACTAGCTTGAAAGTTGGTGAACATTGGTTGTGACGAGTTTAGTGTCTTCCAAGGCCACCGGATAGGCGTGACCACACAATTTAGAAATAAAGTTGTTCCATTCACCATTAGAATGCATTGTTTTGCCCATTGAACCAACTTGGCGGTCATCACCTTGTCAAATGTCCCTTTACTACATTGATTGGAAGGTATCCTACAAAACATGCATGTTTTTCTTTTTTCATAACTCGAAAAAGTTTGCAACATTCCAAAAGCTTGCAGATCTTTTCAACACCAAGGGCAACAAGATTTTATGGAATGTTGAAACATGTTGGATCTCAATGTTTTCTCCTTAAAAAAAATTATATTTTGAGTACCGACCTTTCATGATGAAAATGCACGTTGATAGTCCAAGGAGTGATACTGCCAACAAAAACTTGAGTGCTCTATGTGACGTGGAACTAATTTGGGGTTGCCATGTTTATTGCCATTGCTTGAGTGTGTCCATAAGTTCATCAAGATTGTGCAAGGTTGAGATGTTTTTGTATGTAATCTTGTGGAGGTTGTCAAGTTGGCCCAACTTGAACTATACATGTTGTATTGTCATTCTTTTACCAAGTTTGAGGATGCTACTTTTGATGATTTCAATGCAATTGGAAACTTGACAAATGAAACAAGGTCGATGCAATGGTTTTTTGACTTGAATGGTGGAGAGGATGCACAATACCTTGCATTTTTTTTTCTTTGGACACAATTACCTTATTTATAGTTTTTTGCATTAAAGGTGTAACAATTATTTAGCTTGTCACTAGAGTTGCTTTCGACATGGTAGTGAACAAGGTCAAGGAAGAGTGTGAGGGGGTAGCTTGAGGACTTATCTCAAAGCTTGAGGTGTGATTTCCAAAGTAGGAAATCATGACTGCATTGGGTGTGGTGTACCCACAATATCGGGATGCTGATTTGATAGCTACAAAAGAAACTTTTTTTCCTCACTTGAACACGCTAAAAGTGGCTTTTGTAACCCTTGTAAGATTAGTGGATTGGACCATGACATTATTCCATTCCTTCAGCTCACATGCTTGATTTGCAATCCAATCATTTCAAGATGATCATGTTGCATAATTTTGAAGCAACATTGTGTGAAGAGAACTAGTTCAATCCCTTTACAAGGCTTTGGCTCAAAATCTACACATCTAGTATCCTCAACTTCAACCTCTTGGAATACATGGAATTGATCAAAATTAATGTTATCCAAGTTATTGGGTCAATTGAAGACAAGTGGACATTCAACCTCTTGGAATACATGAAATTGATCAAAATTACTGTTATCCAAGTTATTGGGTCAATTGAAGACAAGTGGACATTTAGCATTGTTGCTTCCATAAAAAACAAATTGCGTAATCCTTTGAGCACACATCTTCATTTGTGCACTTGGTTCCATAGTCAACATCTTTTTATTTTACAAATTTTTTTTGTATGACTAGGCCATTGCCAAATGGCAGGACAAGGTGCGTTATTATGCAAATGCATAGCTGACAACCAAATCTTGGAAGTTGGAAGGTTTTGTAGAGATTTTTTGGATTGCAAATTTGCATTTACAAACCATATAAGGATGTAAGAAAATATTGTAACATAAATGTTTTTTTTTGTTTACCACGCATTTTGAAGTCCCTTTCAAATGTAAATTTTGTGATTTAGTTTGTGATTCAATTCACATGGAATTAGAATTAGAATTTGTTTCAAAATTCAGTTTTGTATAATTGGACTGTCGAATTATTGTTCTCGTAGATCCAGAACTGGAATTGCAACCATTGGACTACCAAATTAGTGTTCTCCTAGATTTGGAATTGGAACTAGTATATTCCCTTGTAGCCAAATGCACTCCCCTCCTCACATAAATCACATAAATGTTGCCAAATTGTTCAATTGGGCTTTTCCTATGATTGTTGCCATTCTGCAGACATTTTGGCAAGTGATGACTCGCTACCATAGCCACTCTAAACCCCAATAAATTCGCCAAAGTGGCTCTGCCTCAGAAAAAATAAATAGCCATCTTTGCTATTTTATGTTTGAGCTGTGTAGCCAAATTAGCAACTACTTGGACTTTAAATAAAAATAAAAATAGTGCTGGGCATTTTTTGGCCCTGCAAGTGCTTGGAGACTTGTGCCATATTTAAATTGGCTCCTATTTAGCCATATTTAAATTGGCTCCTATTTAATGTTTTTGCCTTGGATATCCGGATTTACAAACTTCGTTGAGCCACCCACCTACCCACCGACGAGTGCCCAAATGAATTGTAGCGGGAGCGAGGGCTCGATGGGATTCGAACCTGCGCTGTTCTCGCCAAGTTCTTAACCAGTGAGCTAGCCATCGCACACCTCTTGCTGCTGCTGCTGCTGCTTCTTCTGCTTCCTGTTGCTCGTCTATGGAGCGAGCTCGTTCCTGCAAGGGGGGAGGGATGATGTGCGCGCTGGCTGCTTTTGTTTTTGGCGGGTTTGAAGAAGATGGTCGTTACCGGGGTTTCGTGTTCGAGTGTATGCGCTGAAGGTATAAAACACACAGCAATTCCATCTCTGTTGATTTTGATTTGCATTGAATTGGACCCAAAAAGAATGTGGAAAGTGTTTCGTTTTCTTTGAGACGTATGTGCAGCGAGGGTTTGGCTTCGGTGGGCTTGCGAAACACCGTGAGACGTTTTTATTTTATTTTATTCAAGTGTTTTGTGTTGATTTTTGTCTTGTTTTCTTCTACAAGAATATCAAATTTTTCTAGTTGCCAAAATTAGAGGAACGATTTCTGTTTTCTTTTGTAATGTTTTTTTTAGGAGCCAATACCGTTGTTGCAAAATTCGTTCTATCGGTCCTCTCTCTCTCTCTCTCTCTCTCACCAGGCACAGTGGTTTTATTTTTTTCTGCAGGCAATAATCTGTTGTTGCCGAAAGTGTGGCAACAAGTTGATGTATCAACCATACAGAGGATGGGAAGTAGTACAAGTCCATTTTTTTTGCGGCAAGCTATATATACGTTACCCTTGCAGAGAAAGCCTTGAATTCCTCAGTGGCCATTTTCAGTGTTTGTTTTCTGAACGGAATTGGTGAACAAAATATATGGAGAGCTCGCGAGCTTGTTACAGCTTTATCGGCAATTTGCCTTACTCTTGTTTCTTCTTGGATGAGCCTTTGTCTTGAGAGAGCGTTCGTCTCGGTGACAGCGCTCAATGAACCACTTAGAGTATGTGCGACAGGGAGCCCTGAGTGGGCAGCCTGTGGAGCCACCATCAGCAGCTCCTAATTGCTCCTTTCGTGATGTTAGCGATCATATTGCAGTTGAGCGCCAAAACCCTAACCATGCACCAAGAATGCGAGGGTCCATTTCTGGCCCAGGGCATTTTTCACACCCTAATTCTGGCAATTGGAAGCCTCCTCACAACAACTCAAATGTCTTCAACTCAAATGCCTTCCCCGCTGGTATGGAGCTATCATCTTCTGACAGACATTTGCACTATGCATCAAATGGACAAATCTTCCCACCAAAGCGCACAATGTATCTGCCTGACTCAAATAGTCCTGATCAGATGGAGCAGCATTTTGGTATGGTACCAAATGATGGTGGCAATGCAGCTGGAACAGAGTTTGATCACAACTTTCAGGATTTTTCCAGGAAGCCAAATCGTGTCAATCCCTCTCCCAACAGATGCTTAGAGAAGCCATTTCTCAGACAAGGACAACAGAAGACTGGACAGATGTCTCGGCCAGGTATGCACCTTCAATCCATATGCTCTAGAGAAGTTTTAGCATCACCAGACCCCCTGATTATTGTCATCATCTTGTGTCATCTTCTGAAGATGTAGACTTTGTATCAGCTTTAGTTTCATCAGTCACACAGAGTGCTGAACTCACTTCTGCACGGGGCTCAGGCGTCAGCAATTCTTGCTCTCTTTCCCCTCATGGTGAGACACCTCAAGATGAACTGGGGAGGACAGGGGAGAGGCAAGTTGATACAGTGCAGGCAACCAGTGTTTGCAACAAGCTTTGGACAGAGCTGCAGTCTGCCATGGGTGCTCGAGAAAGGTAAGGTATTTCCAGTGTCTTAATAGTATGGTAAACATGCAGTCAGTGGATTCAATGGCCAAATCTGACGCACAAAGTTTCTATTCCTTGACAAAATTGTAACTTGCATGCAGTGGATTTACCAGCAGTGGTTCCATGTGAAGTTCAGCTGGGTTTTTTCACTTGACTCAGCTCATTAGTGGTAATATGAGGTGGGTTGTGTTTGTGGTCTATAGGGCAATCAAGGCACAGGAAGCCAGAGTTATGCAAATCAGCAATCAGAAGGCAGCAATCACAGAAGAAAAAAAGGTGGTGGTGGCTATGAGGAATGAGGTAATTGCACTAAGGGAGCAGACTAAAGCAGAGCGACTGAAAATGGAAGATGAGGTGAGATTGGTAGAGATGCAACCCATATAAGTATTAAGTGGTGACACAGAGAAATCACATGTCTGACATTTTTGGGGTCATTTGAATAGCTCAGAAGGGGATGTCTGTAGGCACTGGAGCAAAGAAACTAGAGAGAGGGAGAAGGATTTGGATTCCTATGCTGTTTGATTGCCAACTTTGGCTCTTAGAGTGTGACAAATATGGTTGTTATTTGTGGCCAGGCGAATGAAGCAAGGGCGGAAAAGGAGGTTATGGAGCGCTTCAGCACAGATATTGCTGTACAGGTGACTTGATTGCTCTCTTCAAGCTCTCTTTCATTGTTTATCGGCTGGCAGAGGATGTTTGCAATAATTGGTTCTGTCCACAGTAAGATTCAAATGGACTTGCGGCACCATATGTGGCATTTGACTGTTGGAACTGGCAGCTGGCAGAGCTCAGACAAACCCAGCGACAACTAGAGAAAGACAAGGTAACAAGACTTCACTCGTTCCTTCTTTTGCTGTTTAAGTTGAGCTGGTGCAAAAGAATTTATTTTGGCTCTGGATTAGTTCTCCTGTTATTTTGTATCACTGAGTACCTTGTCTTACTATGCTGTGATGCTCTCCTGCAGGCAGCTCTTGAAGTGCAGAAAGCAGAATTGGAAGAGAGGAAGAAGACACTGGAGGAGTGGGAGCACAAATTATTGGAAAAGGAAAGTTCCCTTGCAGCAATTGAAACAAAAAAGACATCTAAAAAACTGATGGATTCTGCATCATGTGAGAAATCAAGCCCTCTGTATCAACCTGGTGCAGAAAACTTTGATGTTGAGGATGGCCTGCAGACTCTCAACAACAGGACAAAAGTTTCTCCCATTTTAGTTCATGAGGGTGATGATGGGATCCCAACAACACATGTTTGCAAAGTCATTGCAGATACAGTGGAGGAGACTTTACCAACTTCACAGGGTCTTTCTGTTATTGAAAACCCAAGAGAGGAGGGAGATGGGCAAATAAAGATAGCTATGGTAAAAACTGAGGCTATGCAGTCAGATACAGCAACAGGTGGTGGGATACAAAGTTGCTGTGAGGGAAAGACAGGTTTGTGTCTGTCTCTGTACATGTGGCTCTCATTTGTCAATCAGTGGGAAAGATAAAATGTTGGTAAATGCATGAGTGCTAGAAGCTCAAGTTTGCTGGTATTCATTGATTAATAAGGAATTGTTGAAGGACTGAGTCCAATGTGTGCACTATTAGTTATAGTGTGCAGTCTTCAATATTTAGGCTGTCTGGTCTAGGAGTTGTCACTTTGAGATTGCACAGTCAAAGTGTGAACAAACTGAAGGTACTCAAGGCTTCTATTGCCTTAGCTAAAGTGGCATATATCAAGGTCAAAGAGCAATATTGAGTATGTGAGGTCCGTGCCAGTGATAGAGGATGGAAATCAGTTTTTTCTTGTCTCCAAAATCTTATTTACTTCTGGTTCTCCAAGTTTCTTTCTAATGATAAGCAAGGCCATATGAAATCTATTCAATTGGTTGCTTTTTGGTGTAATGTACATAAGGAAAGTGGTTGTCCCAGGCATGGATGGAAATGATGGGGACGGGGAAGAAGATGTCTCAATGTTGAATATGGAGAAATGGAAGTTTGAGCATGGATTTCTCACACCAAAAAGAGAGATGCAGCCTCAGGATTTAGCCCTAGATGTTTATCTGCCACTGAGGAAGAAGACAACAGCACAAAAACAGGAGTCTGAAAGACTTGGTGGCAGACCATTGTCGTATGACCCAACATTCAAAAGAAGTGAATTGTGAGTAGGTCTTTACCTCTTATCTGGTTTATAATGCTGGAGATTACATAATGTTTATCCTGGACACAGTAAAATTAGGATTTGTCAGGGCAATGTTTTACACAAGTTCAGTCCAACACTGGAGCCATCGAGGCAGTTGTGTGTGTAATCAGTACAAGAGGGTTGAATCCCATCTTTTTGTTATGGGTGGACCTTTAATTTTCGGTTTCTTTTATCAGATGATTATATTTCTGATTGTTGAGGTGTGATGAGCTGTTGCAAAACAAATGCAGGTCAATCGAAGCAGCCTTACAAGAAGATGCCCCAGGCCTGCTTGAGGTACCTTGTCTTCTGAAATGAAGCAGTACTCCTTGGACTCTGATGAGTTAATACATGAACTTAACTCATGTCAGTTGTGCTAGACTCCTGACTATAATGTTTGTAGTCTTCATAAGCTATTTCCCTTGACATGGTAAGGGCCCACCCCAGGAAAGGGGCAGTGCTCCACTGCTATGAGTATTTCTCAAGTCACATGAGCTTTGGCTGACTTCTTTCTTTCCTTCAATGTGTCACAGAAACTGAAAGAAAAGGGTTTGCTAGAGGATATGCATGTGTACGGAGATGCCTGGGCCAATGATCCAGAGGAAGTTGAGCTGTCTAACCCAGAATTTGGTGACCTCCAGAGTGTCATAGGCAAGGTAAGGCACTGTCTTGATAATATGCATGTTGACCAGATGGTTTGCAGCCAAGCTTGATCCATAAATTATTGTTGGAGTCGCATAATGAATCCAGTGACTTAAGGAGATCAAAGGTTTCTTAGCTTGATTTATTTGTCAAAGGCCAACTTGCCAGGTTCAATTGTGACCAACTTCATTTTTACTTTTGTTGGATTGGGTAGTGAATACATGCTTGTTCCTCAATAAGTTAGTTGAGGACATCTACAGGACTGAGAGAGTTCAATGTGAATATTATTTACTCTCAGTAAGTGATTGGCTTTGTTAGTCCTGTCTAAATAGCTACAGTGAACGTGTGGAGTGCAAGCAATGTGGTTTGCTGTTGGTCTAGACTTCTGCAACAGCTTTTCACATTAGTGCATGCATTGTAGCATTTATCTATTTGGATTTCTCTTGCTGTGGGCTCCATTCCAGGGATGAGACTTGCAGCATCAGTGTTGTCAGTCCCTTGGTTGCCAGAACCAGAGGGTTTATTAATCGACTGATGTTTTGTGCATAGCTTTGGGGATCAACCAGTGGAGTAGGGAAGGATCTTGCAGTTCCAAAGGGGCAAGGCAACACCTCCATGCCACGTTACTGCCTGGCCTGTCTGGTCACATTAATTGAGCAGGTAACTTCCACAATTCATTTTCTTCATTGTTGTATCAGTTGTAGTTTGTCCAGGTCCACAGTTAGAAGCATACAATAGATGGCAATTTTTTGGACCCATGGATGAAGAATGCAGAGGGACTTAACATAGATTCTTACATCATATCTGATAAGGATGCAACAGACAAAATCATTGCGACGGCGGAAGTGGCCAGTGGAATGGGGATGGTGTCGCCGCCTGCGGTCATTTCTTTTTGTATTTGAGAAACATAACAGGTTTGACCTTAATGGCCTGTTCCTGTGAATTATAGTGAGGAGCAGACATCTCAAAGTCTGTCAGTGAACAAAAGAGAGATCAAACATGATGTGCTAATTGTATGTCTGCTACTATTAGCAAATCTGTAACATGTGTGGTACATTGTTGTGGGTTTGAAAATTTTCCACTCCAATGTAGAATTGTGCTGGAGCGTCCTGAGTATGGATTTGCGACATATTTTTTTGAGCTGGTACAGTCACTGCCTGTAAGGTGGCAAGTGAAGCGCCTGGTAACTGTTATGAGTGTGGCTAGTAGTGGCCGGGCAGCCCTCCTAGAAAACAGACAGCTGGAGGTTAGTGTGACATAACCTGGAATCCAAAATGGAATTGTTGTTCCAGATTGTTGGTGCTTGATTAGCAGAGTTTTTGTCAAGTAATCACACGAATTTTCATGATGGGGAATCAGTGGTGGAAATATCTTCAATGAATGCTTTCACCATGAAGACTCCTGTTTGAAAAGCAAACATGAAGTTTTGATGCTTCAGTTTCATAAGATCAGTACCTTTGTGAGATGCAGATAAATCTTATGCAATATTGCATGCAACCAGACTGATATAGCTCTTTCTTAGGTTTTGCACGACAAAAATGAGAGATGTTTGGTCTCAAGAAATATCACAGGCTTGCAGAAGTTGAGTTGGTTCATTCACCTATGTAGTTTTGGACTAGTACCTTTGCCTTCCACTTCCAGGTCTATACTAGAGGAGTAGTTTTACATGGTCAGCAACTGCTGCCACGAGGTTAGCAGCAGATCTGTACTGTTAGGATGATGCTTTAATTTGTATTGGGTGGTGGTTGTAACTAATAGGTGGGACGAGATCTCTCGACAGAAGAGGCAGCAGTTCTAGAAGACTATGGTTGGAATCCTAGCAGTGGATTGGGCTCTTTACTCAATTTTTGCCACCGCGTGGTGCATGATCACAGCAGGGGGGACACCACTGAGCTTGCAACAGAATGGAAAATAAAAATTGGGAAGCTTCTCATGGATGGCTATGACCATGGTAGCATTGTAAAAACCTTACCCCGCAAGCTTCAACAAACTGTTCCTGATGACTTGGGCATGATTGAATGCTCTGTTGTAAAAGAAGAGATAGGCTTGTAATGCCTGTCAGCTTGAAGCTGAAAGCTCTGGTAAAGAATAGACTGTCACATGGTGACCACTCAGCATTGGAATTTTGGAGCCAGAAATTCCATTACTTAACAGTTGTCTGGCCTTCATTCTCATGGTTATGACATCATCGCCATAGGCAGGTTTTTCTGTAGATGTGTCTTGCTCAGTGCTTGAAAAATAACATATTTGCTTGGGCACATTGTACATAGTTTTTGGGTGCTAGCTGACATTACAACTGAGGAGTCTTCCTGTTGCTTCTGGAACTGCAACAGAACCTCAGTATGCAATGTTTGTAACATAGTTTTTGGGTGCTAGCTGACATTACAACTGAGGAGTCTTCCTGTTGCTTCTGGAACTGCAACAGAACCTCAGTATGCAATGTTTGTAACACTGGTGTACATGCACCACAAAATGCAAGTGGCAAGTTGTTGAAAATAGTTTTGACTTATTGTTATGGATTTTGGTAGTGATTTCAAAGCTTGAGAGATTTCACAAATATCGTTAGTACAGTAGACATACATGAAAGTAAAAGTGGGCATTTATTTCATAGGAACCCAAGATGCCATGAACAAAGGCAGTAGCAAATCATATACTATTAGAATTATTTCTTCCCTTTCTGGGGTGGAGCATCCTCAGATGCAATGTATGAGTTAAAGCTAAAGCTCACCTACAGCTTGATGATGTCTACCATCTGGGCCAGATCAAAATAATGTTGAAATTCAATTCATTAAAAAAGTTTTCAATATGATACAACATAAGTTTCAACATGCTTGAATTCAGCAAGCTGCGTTCAAACATAGAGTTGAAATTGCTATTTGGGCATCCAGAGAGACTTCCAGGGAAAAGAGAAAAAACAACATAATCTGTCAGTCCAGGAATATGGTGAGAATTACTGACCACCTTTCTCACTCTCACAAACATAAGAGAAATAGCAGGAATATGCACAACTCCTTGGCACAAAGTTCAACAATAGAACTTGTTAATCTGTAGGTCATCATGTTGGAATGCTGTGAAAGCACTCTGACCAGGAATACATTAGATGAAACTTAGCTCT
>Ga0209208_10005475_pt1 | contig 17703 bp, 9 predicted proteins | sample S1TSphfallax_3_FD_187694 | JGI IMG/M metagenome (GOLD analysis project Ga0209208, IMG submission 187694) | Host-associated microbial communities from peat moss isolated from Minnesota, USA - S1T2_Fd - Sphagnum fallax MG (SPAdes) (version 2) | ecosystem: Host-associated > Plants > Peat moss >... | reverse complement strand
TAAAATGCGTAGACCTTTGAAAGTACCTCGATCATCTCCAAATCCACATATTCATGATCTCGTGTTTCGGTTGTGTGCCTTGTTTAATGTAACTTTGGATTCCTTGATAAGAATATGATTATAGTAATTCATCCAACACATTCACCTGTGCGTTTGCATACTCAAATGATCTTGGATAAAAAATTTCAACCTCCTCAAACACATCAACGTTGGTGTTTTCATCCACCTCTTAGTGTTCCACTAGTTCATAGTAATTTGTGTATGCAGATTGATACACAAACCTAGGTTGTATACCTCTTATAACTTCCCTCCTTCGGCTAGTCATCAACTTTGGACTTGAAATTTCTTGTGGTTGTCCAAGTACTACAAAAGTCCCTACTCCGTCTTGATCTTTACAATTATGAACCATAGATTGTGACTAAAAAGTATATTACATCCGTTCATTCGGATGAATACTGCATCTCTTTCAATGGATATCATCATCTAGAATTGTGCCTTCTTAAAAACCCTTAGTCCATACGTCTTGCCATACCACTTCTTGTGGTAGAAATGACATGTGCCCCACAATCCTTTCCTTGGTTCTTAGCACTCCTCTATCCAACATCAAATTCTAATGTGGGGTTTTTGTAAACCTTGCATCCTCCTCTGCATTTTCAATATTGTCTTTTGTCTAACATTCAATAACTTGTCAATTTGCCTCCAAGTCCAAGTGTTGCTATAAACTTTGGGTCACCATTTGATTCATCTTGTTCACAATTCTTCGTTTTCAAAGTTTGTATATCGTTTTGTAGTCCTTACAATGTTAACCGCATAGACCTTTAATGTTTTTTAATAGGCCTTTTAAAATTCTGAATTGAACAAAAAACAACAGTACTCGTCTGGACACTCTCATCTATGGGATACAACAAAATTTGTAGAAAACCTTCCCATTACTAAAAGAAAGAACATAAAAAAAATTCCCCACGAAATGGTTGACAAATGGTAAAAGTGAAATTTAAATTCCTACAAAATATTTCACACTACTGTAACAACATATTTGCATGTCACAGGCATTGTTCACTATTTCTATCTTAAGTCTCAACAAACTTAACATTACAATTATTTCCCACATCAAATTCATAGTTATTACATATAATTAGAATCTGTATTTCATAATACATTGTAAAAAACTCCAAAAATAAAAGTACAATTCATTTCATCATAACATAGCACTACAAAAAAATTACACGAAAAACTAAACATAGAATTCAATGTAGAAGTTTATGTTTTGCTGTATTATTGAAAACATTAATCTAAATTACGACATAATCCCAAGTTTTGTTGAAAAAAATCCCCAAAACAACACTTAACATTTGGGCTATATCAAAACAAAGTTTGTGGTTTTTTACCTAAAGTACTTCTAGCTCTTCTTATTCTTCTAAAAAAACTCCTTGTTTCATCTTCTTCTCCTTCTCTTGTTCTCCAAAACTCTCCCCCTTTTAAACCATCCCAAGTCACATCATTATGATCCAAAACAACAAAAATTCAAAATTCAAACTAACAAAGTTCCCTAATTAGTCCTTATCTTAATTGCCTTGTTCATCCTAAATCACATACTTAGTTTACCCCCTTAACACAATTGGTTGGGAGGTTGCATATCATTTCTTTTGTTGATAATCAATCTTGACCAAACTTTGTCACTAAATGAAAAATCAATCAATCTGAAAAAAATTGAAACTATTAATGTAATCTTTGGATTTTTTTTAATTCAAGGATGATGAATTAAACTTCTTCTCTTTTCACAATTGGTCACCTTCTTGTAGGTAAAAGATCTTAGGTTTTTAGATGTTGTTGGAGGAAAGCCTTGCCCCAATGTTATGCACAACCTTCGTAGGCTCATTGTTGTGGCAATAGCAAAACATGTTGCCAAGGAATATTGTTGTGTTCTTGGGTGGGAAGTTCTTGTTATAGATCTTACAATTTCTTCTTGTCATCATGTCGTACAAAGAAAAAAAATCCAATAAGCCTCTTGGTGACAATGACAAAAAACACATCATTATTGGAACTAAGCGTTCCCAATGGCTAGGACCAACTAAAACTTGGTGATTCTAGAAGGATTGCAATGAGGAAGTCATTGACAATTTCTTTGTCAAATTTCCATTGATAGGTTTGATAAGGTGGTTTGGTGGAAATGCTCTTAAGCCACCATATCAATGAAACATCTACCATTTGACCATTAGTATAAATGACCCTTCATGAGTGGAGGCACTATCATTATCATTTTCCCATTAGGTTGTTATGATAATAGAGTATATGATCAAAGCATCTCTCCATTATTATTATTTTGGTTACCTTGGTTTGTGATCACAATAGAGCTCTATTGGTCAAACCAAATGCAAAAGTTTTATAAGTTGTGAATCAAATTGTGATTCATCACAAAGGGAGATATGTGTTTTTTTTATGAAAACATGTTCCTAGAGTTTTCGACATTGATTAATTTCATATTTTCAATGTAACTATAGTTCCCAACGAAACATAATTGTCCATGCAACAAAAAATTAAGCCCTATGTTATAGGCTTCCATTAGGTTGTTGCAATCAAAATTATAAAAGAAACCTTAAATATCCCCTAATGAGCTCTAGTTGGAGCTTATTTGTGGAGCCTTACACATTTTTTACACACTATGTAGTTTGTATCCTCCATAATCAACACTTGTCCTATTTTATAAAGACAATTTTTTTTTGGTATGTTTTGTTGTTTTTTGTTAGGTTTGAACCTTTGATTTCAAGGAATTAGGAATTAACTTATTTCCTATCATTTACAAAAACAAGATTTTATATTGTATAGTCAAACCCTATGCAAAACCACATAAGGTGTTGCACTATTTCTTAGGCAATGTTCATTAGGTGTTATTTAACATCTATTTTCATAGGTCTTTTGGGGGGTCTCTTGTTTCAACAACCTATTACCAACATGAAACCAACTATCACTTCTCTATATATTGGAAATATCCAAGTTCAAAGGTTTAAAATGTCAAATGTCAATTGGTTATTATGCTAAAATGATGGGTTTGAACTCTAAACTTTAAATGTTTGAATAAAAGTTTGAAAGGTAAATGTAAATAAATGTATGCTTGAAACATTGAAAGTGTGAATGATTTACACTTATATTACCAATTTCTTGGAATTTACACATGCCCTACTTGGCATGTAAGTGTTTTATTCTACATTTACACCTACACAAGGCAAGTATAAAAGGATTTGATTAAACTTACACATCTTCAAGTTTTTTTTTTTCGACAAGTTAAATGTAAATGAACTAGGTTTTGAAAAAGAAATCCTATGGGATGCATCTAATGTTGGGCCATAAGTCTTATTGTATGCATCCATTATTTTGTGGTCTATTGAATTTTTTCCCAAAACCATTGGCATGTGAACTTTTCACAATCAAGAACTAAACATCAAATATTATACAACCCAAGTTGTCAACTTTCAATTATAGCCACATCATCTAAGTCCCACCTTTTGGTTTTGGTGGAACTTAATAAGCTCATTCACCCAATCTTTTTTACATAAAATTACCATTTTTTCATTTCCTTCACATCATCATTTCTTATTTATTTATTTAGGAAGGTCACCTAAATGAGATAAATGATTTTCCCCCTTGAAATTTATGCATTTTAATATGTTTTGATTCAACTAGGCAAGAGTAAATAGATAATTTTATTTATCTTGAAAGAAAAAAATTGTTTAAATTATTTTTTATAACTATTTATATGGTATTACATTTACACTCACATGTCCAAGGTTATACATTCACATATACATACAAAGATGTGGATGAAAGGTTTTATATTTACATCTACACAATGTGTAATAAGTTCATTATTTACATTGACTATTACATGGTGGGCATGTCTAAAATTATATATATGCACAACACCATTGGTTTAAACCAATGTTGGACTGGTATCAATTCTTTAACATGCCAAATTGATCTTGATATTTGAGTTTTTTATATTTATACTTGGCAAGTGTTAATATTGGGTATTTTTTCAAAGGTTTCATACCCAATTTCATACTAATATTAGGTCCAAGGTTGAGTTTGAATGATAATTGACAAGCATAAACCTAATATTGGTATTATAAGGTAGGCATATACTTAATATTATTTCAAGTCTTCTAGTAAATTAGTACTAGTATAATGAGTTGGTGTTGCTAATTTAGGTCATGCCCAATAGGTATTTTTTTAATACTTGTATTCATGCTAGTATTAGATATACCCAAGTGGTACCTTGTATATCAATACATCATTGGCCTACACCAATGTTGCATTGTATGTCTATTTGAACATCTTTTTTTTGGTACAAGTAAAACATCCTAGCCCTTCAAGCTATATAACTTGACTACCCTTTTCATTTTGGTTAAATTGAATAGAGACTTTAGTTACTGAGGTGACATGTTTATTTTGATTGATTCAATTGACTAAATTGATTGTTTGGACTACTTGATCAAAGGTGACGTTTAGTCAAATAGGACAAAAATGAACACCTCAAGACCAAAAAAATGGTTTAATTAAATGTGGCATTCAATATTTATAATAAAATAAAATAAAATATTAACTATTTATATTATTTTGACTAGTCAACTTGACCAATGACAATTTGATTATTAATCAAAATGGCTATCAAAATGGATAGTAGATTAATGCAATAGGTAAGTAAGGCCTAGGTAGGTAGCTAGGTGAGTAGCTAGGTAAATAAGTTATGTGTAGCCTATATACCTACCTACCTAACCTAAGTAGCTTAGGCTAGATAGGTAGGTTAAGTTAGGTGGGTATATAAACTAGGTGGGTTAAGTAAGTAGGTAGGTAATTAGATTAAGTGGCTAAGTTAGATTAGTTAACTTAGGGTTACTAAACTAGGCATCCTAGGTATGTTAGAATAAAATGTTCATAACAATGAAATGACAAAATTTATTGTTTATTGAAGATATGATGCAATGGTTGAAGATTTGGTCTTTTAATGTGAAGATGAAAGGTTCAAATCCTTGCACTTGCATTGTATTTAACTAAGGTACCTAGTTAGGGTGCCTAATTAAACTACATAACCTAGGTTAGGTAGACTAACTAGGTTCTTAGCCTCTAAACTAATTAGTTTAATTAGGTTCCAAATCTAGCCTAGGTGATGCATAGGCTAGGTTCCTAGCTCGTGTACTTAGCTTAAGGTAATTTTTAACTTACTTGGGTTTCGTCTAGGTTAGGTCTACCTACCTACCTACATATGAAGTCAAACATTTGTTCATTTTGACTAATAATGAAAATGATAATTAGCCAAGTTGAGTAATTGATATGAATAATAAAACCCCATTAATCAAATACGCCATTAGTAAAAAAACATGTGTGGATTTGACCAATAGTTAACTTGGACATCTTAAAATTGATTTGTCCATTATGATTGATTGGTCAATTTAACAAATGTCACAATTTGAAATTTTTTGACCAATTTTGCTAATAAACACTATGAGAAAAAGGGGTGTTTTGCAACTAGCCTTGCAACTCATTGTATTTATATGTTGTGAATGTTAAAGGACAAGTTGCATGAGTTGCAAAATTGCAACTCACCATATATATGGTGCAATTCATTACAACTCAATTGCAACTTAGTCAAAACAACTCATTTTCAACTACTATTTAATTCCATTATTACTACACACCATGATGTCATGCTACCGTCATTAATTGTCATCCATTTATTAAAATCTAACACCCGGCATTATGAAGATTTTTGGACATAAAAAATTCGAAAAATTGATCTCCATTGTCCATCATGATTATCAATAATAGTTCAAAATTATGACACATGGCACAATAAAAAAAATTGCCACATGGCATATTGATTGTATTTTGGAAAACATAATAAATATAAATAATTATTTTACTAGCTAGGTAGGTCGTACATAACCATAGGTAGATAGGTTGGTAGGTCTTATAACCTAGGACCTACCTACCTACTTACTTATTTAAGTAAGTACATAGGTGAGAAAGCACAAAATTAAATGCACTAAAAAATAGTTATGAATTTATTTTATTTTTTAATGTTTTGATTTTAGGTTAAATTTTTTTTCAACTTAGCCCAAAATGGCACGTGTATTTTAATGTGAGAACATAAGAGAACAAGCCTTTTTTATATAGTTTATAATATGGGATTCAAAGACAAAACGTATGGGTTAAATCTTTTAGTTATTCATTAGTTGCAATTGAGTTGCAACTATAACACTTTAATGTTCAAGGCAAGCTAGATCCAAGGGGAGGGCTCCATTATTTTTGATGTCTAAACGAAACTTGAACCCCTTTTATTGGTGTGTTTATTGCACTAATAATCATAAAAAAAAATTAAAAAATTGAGAAAGTTATGGCCCCTCAAACTAGAGGGGGTCAAAACTCCAAAAAAAAACCACCAAATGCTACAAAGGCCAGTTCCAAAACACCCACAAAATTCTTTGTATGTTTTTATATTGTTGTTAGAGTTTAAACATGATTTGTAGAACTTCAAGTGGCAATCTTGTAGCACTTTAAATCGTTTAAAATGAATAAGAAATAAGAAAGTTATGAGGTTTGAAAATAGGAGGGGCTTAGAAGGAAGAAAAATGTTTTGTAACTTGGAAAACTATTTTTCTTCTTGTTATTTTTTCATCATTCATTTTCCTTTGCATTGCAAAGATGAATTCTAAAACTTGAGGTAATATTCCCATAACATTTTAAATCATTCAAAATGAAACACATATGATGAAAATATAAATAATTGCTGAATATGTATTCTTTTTAAATTATAAGTAATTGTATTATAGTCATAACATAGTTGAATAGTAATATTTTAGTAGTGACGCATTAGTGATCATACTAATCGTATCAATGGGAATCATAATAAAAAGTTAATTGTAAATGTATCCCATAATGGGTGGTGTAGATGTGGACATGTGGCATGATTGCATGTATATACATTGTACATTAGTTGCAACATAGTTGTTGTTCTAGTGATACACTTATAATAGTTCTAAAGTAATTGCCACATGCAACTATAATGTAACTCTTGAAAAAGTCAAACATGTTGACTACATATGTATGTATGATGTGTATAAATTACCATATAGAAGACCCATCTTCAACCCACTTGCAATTATAATATAACTAAATGATTTTTTGACGTGACAATTTATTTATTAATACACTATACTTTTAAGGGGATAGCTACACAATAGTTGTAATACCCAAGAAGTAGTTGCATAACAATTACATACGAGTTGTTTTTTGAGTTTTAGTTGCAGGGTAATGTGGTTTTGACAAATGCAATTTCTCATAATGAAAAAAAATCATGATTTGTAATAGAGAAGTATCAAGATTTCTAGAAATTTTTAGTATATCAATTTAATATGGGTATAAAGATTAATTTCATTTTCATATATGAGGTTGGTATCAATAATCATCAAAATGTTGTAAGGATCTTGGGTATAAAGCAATGTTGTGTATGTATAATTTTTACCAAAATATATTTGTAAAGGGTGGATTGGGTATATTATATATGATAACATATCTTTCTAAAATCAATATGATATAATGAAACACACCAAAGGGTATCTAAATCTGAAAAATTATACCCTATTCATAAGCCTAGATATATGTAAAAAAAATCCATATTTGAAGCCAAATATGTTTTGGCATTTAGGTGAAAAAAAGGGTAAGTATGATTTAAACTTCGTTAGTTCTATTAATTAGATGGGGGTGCCTCCCAAGTTCTTTTCTTCTATGTTTTACAATGTATTATTTTGGTTGACCCATCACCAAAAGGGAAAAGAAAAACTAAACTGAAACTTTGGAAGCTCCCCAAAATAAATGTTTTTATGTGAAGATGTAATGCCTTGACCCATCTGTATAGGTGAAAAGTGGAGAACTTTGGGCAAACCATATGGGATAAAATTAAAATGACAATAAAAAACGAGGACCAAAATGTATGTGTTTGTGTATGTTTGTAATCAAGGATGAATCACACACATTGATTTTTGCGTTTTGACATTAAATTCAGCCTCAAAAAATCATTTCAAAAATTTCAAAATGTTAAAAAAATTCTAAATTTTCTAAACTAAATAATTAAATAAATTACATGCATGTTTTTAACCCCAAAAAGGGGTATATGATAATGGGGTACCTACATAGTACCTATCTATCAAAAAAAGTCATTTTTGTATACCCAAACCTTAACTTAATGGAAAATTGAATGTTAATATACATGTTACCCATGGGCTAAATGGGTTGGCAATCATCCACAAGTGGGCTTAGCCAAATTTGGCTATTGGTTTAAAAGGGCAATAAAAAAATTTTGGGATTCCCTTTATGTTGTAGATAGACCGTGTTGTCCAAATAAGGAAACTTTGCAACTTTTTGCCTCCAAATCTAATGAATTTGGGGAAAAAAAATCCCAAAAAATCTTTAAGAGCTTTCACAATCCCTATTTTTTTTTGTTGCTAAGTGGCAAAAATTTATCACAAAATAAAACATTGTCAAAGGATATATGAAAACCAACACTTGCATAACATTGGTATGAACATGAACCTTTAAGCATTACATACTAGGTTTTTAAGTGTATCTATGCAAATATGTTCAAAATGCATCAAACCATTTTTTAAAAACTACAACTTTACTTCATGTGATGCAATGTGTTTAAACAATGTTTTTTCATTGTTTCATATTTCTTTTAGGCATGAAAATCATTGATTTTGGGCTTTAAAAAATGTTGAAAAGTATTTTATATTCATTGGATTAATTTAAAAAAATTCCAAATGCTAGATTGATATATTAAAAAAATTCTTGTACAAGTACAAGACAAATTTTGACTTGCAAATATGTTAAATAAGCATTAAGGTTATGGTAATGTTGACTCCTTTTACCATCATTTGACCCCTATTGTAAGGTCCATGTATAACATTGTGCAAGAATTGTATGTGAGGGAACATGTTTTCACATACAATGAAAACATAACACAATAATTTTGATTTGCCAATAAATATGACAAGCAAACATTTACAAAATCGGGCTAGATCTATCAAAGTTCTCTCAAACAATCCTAAAGCAAAATGAATAAGAAAAAAGTTATAAATAAAAGTATGCATGATATACCTTCATAAATGGAATTGCACCATTGTAGAATGGACAAAAATAATGGAAAATTTTATCAAATCTTCAATAACAAAGTCATATGAAACTTTAAAACCTAAACTTTACCTATGCATACCCATGCACAAGTAAAAGTTGTTGTAAGCAAGGGATGAACAAGAGTTGATCCCTACACACAAGGAAAGGCTTTATGTATGAATATGTACATTGGTAGTTTGAATGGACCTTGTCAAGGAACCATGGTATCTGTTGGGTATGGCCAAATATCTCCTATAGAAAAAGGCTAGGGTTTTGACCTACCAAGGTAAATACATGGGTTCATATTTGCCCCAACTTTACATAATAGACCAACATTGGTATGAACCAGTGTTGTGCATGTAAATGGTTTGGGACTTACACTCTGTGTAAGTGTAAATCCCATAATGAAATTTATTTACACTCTGTGCAAGTGTAAGTGTAAAAATAAATTTATTTATATAATTTTACGCAGTTCCATTAAAAAAATGTAAATGTAAAAAATATATATTTTTATATGATTTTACATGGCTCTATAAAACAATGTAAATACATAACAATATAAAAAATGTGATTTTTACTTCAGGAGATTCAAAAAGATTAAAAAATCAGCATTCAAGGGTGGAGGGACCTCAGTGTTTGTGGTGAACTGAGTTTCACCCTGGCTCTCCTTTTTCTTAGCGCCTCCATTACTGTTCCTACTTGTAAAGCCACTATAATTAGTCTTGAACCTTGTGCATTAAATGCTGATTTTCAGCATTTCATTCCCAGATCTAATAAAGTTCCTTACTTTATGGATACCCCTGGAAGAAAGGTTTGGGGTGAAAGGAGGCCCAAAGACAAGGTGACTTTACAAATAATTTTGGTATTTACACTTACACATCCCAAAACATTTACACTGGGCCGTGTAAGTGTATGTAACAAATATTTACACTAGCCTCATGTAAGTGTAAAAAAAACAAAAAAACACTGCAACAGGATAAGTGTAAGTGTAAAAATTAATTTAAGAGAATGGCCATCACCAAAACAATATTTGTTTTAGTTATTAGATTTTAACTTTTCAAAAGTTATATGAACAATGTTTTACCAAGCAATTATGTCCTTTTAGTAAAGAGATGATGTTTTAATGTGATTCTTATAAATTAGTTCTTTCTCTAGATTTAGGGTTGGATTCCAAATCTAAAAGTTGAACATCATTTAGGAATATTCACATTATATTTTTTTAATTATAAATAATTTTTAAAAATATTTAACAAGGATTTAAAATTTCCTTTCTAAAAACAAACCTTTTGATCTCTTTCTTTGGTTCCTCTTCTCAATGACCTTGAAATCTAACTTTTTTCATGAAGATCTATAGCCTACTTGAGCATCATTTGCCCAATTTTATTTTATAAAAATCAACCTATCAAGGTTTTCTAATTGTAATTTACATATTTTTAATTAGTTAGAATACCAAAAAGAGAAACATATTTTTATTTAAATATTAAATCTTGATATGCAATAAATTTGCTGCAAGAAGGCCAACAATAAGAAACATAGCCTCACATTTGTTCTAGTATTGAAATGAGCATTTAAGCCTTTCAAATCCACTTGGTGGTGATCAAAACATACCAAATTCTTGGTTCATAGCTTTTTGGCATATTCATTACTCTTGCTTGTGGCCAAAATACTTAATCTAAAATCTTCTTCATGAACAACATAAAAGGGCCCATTAATTGAAGGATGTTACATATGATAATAAGGCTTTACAACATATTCCTCCACAATTGATATACATTGCTCATGAAACCTCCTTTTGACCAATGAAAAAAGAAATTATAGGAAGCCTCCTTTTGAAGGGATGATCTAACATTAAGGCTAATAGTTTTTTTTCATCATATCCTTGTAATTTTACAAGGAATTATTAAGGACTTTAATCACTTGCGTTCACACTTTTTGTCCAAGTTCTCTTAGCTCATGGTTATAAACCCCTTTATGCATCATCTACCAAAGTTTCAATAATTGGAATATTACTCAAATCTTTTATAATTTTGAGCTCATGGAAGGGAATCACTTAATATTCCATGACTAAGTAATTGGTTTAAAAACAAGCTTCAACAATTGAAGATAGGTCGACAACAATAAGATTTGCAACATGTGCTAGGTTAGTGCAAGACACTACTATAAAAGCATGGTTTCTCCATTGCTATAATCACAACTAAAATGATTGAAAAGTCAAGTTCATTTGTTTAAAATGACTAACTATATTCAATTTAACTAAAATCAAAACTATGTATGTATATTTTGACTTTAAAAAATTAAATATTTAGTGAAAATGAACAATGTAATCAACATGTGCCCAAATGGAATTTTTTGACTTGATTAATGTGACTAATGGAATTGAAATCAATCATGTAAGTATGATTGATTGTGATCGAAATGCTACTTTTAGTGATGTGGCAATATTAAAATATTGAAAAAATATATTTTGAAATTGAATTACTAAACCAAATGAAAATAAATTACAAATATCATGTTTTCATTTGTTGCTCGTAATGATTCACATAAAAATAAAAATAGGGGATAATTTGACTAAAATATTAAAAATGACATGTGGAAAAATGAAAAATCGAACCAAATTTTTTATAAAAACTTATTGAAGAGATAAAACATAAATTTAATGAAAAAAAATTAAATTGAAATTTTAAAAATTGAAATTAAAACTAGTAAAATTTCAACTAAACTTATAAATTCTAAGACATGTGAGTTTAAATTATGTAATTTCAGAAGTGAAATTCAATTCATCATGAGATTTCTTAAATAAAATTAAATAAAATTATTATACTTTAATTTCTGCTCAAATAAAATATTAAAATAAATTTATTTTTCTAGAATTTTGAATTTCAAAATTATAGAATAAATTTAAATGAAAATTTAAATAAATCCACTATAATTAAAATCCATGTAATACATTTTTACAATTTGAAATTTAAAAAAATTATAAATTTCCGTATAATTGTGAAATTTAAAAATGAATTAAAATGAATAATGATATAAAAAATGTAGATGTTTAATCAATTTCACTTTCTAGTTATCTAATTATATAATATGGTTATAATTCAAGATATTCAAAAAATATGTGTGTTTATGTATTTTGCAAGAATAATTTGTATCATCAACTAAGGTGATGTTGGATGGTAAAAACCTTGGGTTATGGTTGAAGAAGTGACAATTGAAACCCCATTTTCGACATGTTAAGATCATGACATCATCATGACATGTAGTCATAAGGTCCATGGATTTTTTTTACTATTATTAAAGTCATGGGTTAAGTGTAATTGTGTATTTGAACTTGTTTTTAACTTAACAAAAATATTATTATTATTACTTAAAATTAATTTCTTTTCAATTTCAAAATAAATTAACATTGCCACATTTTAGTTTAAAAAGTCAACATAAAAGCCATGTTATGTAGTACTAAAAGGAACATGACTTGTCATTAAAAATATATATAACTATAAAAAGGTTGGCAAAAAATTGTCCCAAAATTAAAAATTTGTGTTAAAATGTGGTGAATTGCTTCCCAATTTTTTTTTCCACGAAAATCATGAATTTTTTTTAACTAGGGAAATTGTGAAGAACATTCTTCTTTTAAAGGATGATAATTTACAAAATTTCCCTTGAAATGAATTCAATGAACATTCATGATGTTTGGTCTATATTTCAATCTATATTATTATTCAAGCTATTTTATTTATTTATTACAAAATTCTATATGATGCCTTTTCAAAATCAAACTATTCAAATGATGTGTTGTTAATGTTTGAGCCATCACACATATTGATACAATTTTTTTGAAACTTGAATATTTCAATTATAACAATGTTAAGCCTTTCAAAAGAAATTTTTTCCTTATCTAAGTTTGAAGTTTAAGAACCTATTTTTCAATATGAATTACAAATACATTTTGTGTTTGTAACATGGTAAAACATGCTTTAAACATTTTTTGAGGGAACCATAAAAATGAATTTAAAAAATGAAAGATCATCATTATACTTTATATTTACTTTGTGCAAAATGGGACAATAACACCAAATTTTAAAATATGAATGAAAGTAGGTTGCAAAAAAATTAGACACATCTCAGGCTTTCAAAAAAAAATTCATGTCATACTACATATGTTCATGTAGTTTAAATGTTAATTTTTAAAAAATGTGTCCTACTTTTTAACTTCCAAAGTTGATCATTCTATTTTTTTAAAGTCATATGATACTACTTTTTGGCTTGCTTTGTTTTAGCATGCTTATTCCTATAAACTTGTTTTAAAAACAACAAAAGAAAGCCCTATTTTCAAAAACAAGTTTCGAGTTTTTTAATTAAGTGCATGTGATTAATAACATGAAATATTTTGTCTTGAGCTTGAGCTGTGTGCACTAGTTGAACAAAACAAATAGTACACATAATTTCTAGTTTTAATTATGTTTAATGAGGATAGAACTTGATTTGATCATAAACTGAATAGATCCCCAAATGTTTTGGTAAATATCCAACACCAAAAGGTCTACAAAACCAAAAACCCATTTGTAAAACTACATTGGATGCTCTATCAAATCGAAAAAAGAAGAAGAAATGTTCCATTCAAAGTTTAAAACTGAACAACACTGTAATAAGGGTCAGATTTCACTTTATTCAAACTTGAGCTCTAGATACACATTAAGAAGAAAGTGAGAGAAAAGGACATGAAGAATGCAAGCAGGCACAAGGTAATGGACTCCAGAGACACATGGTCCACAAATTACAATCCTCAAAATGGAATTTTTACAGTGAGATCACATTGATATATGGTTTATATATTTGGTTTTACGTATATGGACCTTGTAGTCTCACCTTCCTTTTCATTAAGAAAAATCTCATACTTGACTCCTTTTACATATTTGTCAATATTATATCTTCAATTTCCATTTGATAGTCATTTCATATTCAGGCGCAAAAGAAAAAAACCTCACTTGACTTCATTGACATCTGAATCAGAAAAATTGCTAGATTAAGATATTACTACACTTTTACTAAAGGGAATAGTGATGCTGGGGACCCCCTTCCTTAGGTTTAGGGTTAATTGAACTGCTCTTGGTAGTTGAGGAGGCCATTTCCCTGTCTACACTCAGCTACATCTAGTACTATGTCATAGCCATCCACAGAGAGAAAAACCATACTCATAGACTTTTTACCTGAAACACATTTAACTCATTTTATAAGGGTTTGAATATTTGTGAAATCTGTACCCATTCTAGTCATGTGCTCTGGAACACTTCTCCAAGTCTTGTAGCATGCCAAGATTTTGTGCATAGCTTTCCCCATCTATACCTTTCATGTTGAAGTTTGTGAGCCTTCTCCAGGTTTGCCATATCTGTCCAGCAGCTGTACAGTCCCGTCTAGGTGCTGAAAACGCTATGATGCAACCTAGAATAGGTATCTGGGCCATGGACTAATCATATTACTTTAAAGTGGAAAATATGGACTAGAGTGAACCAGGACCCAACCAGTGCACTATACATGATGGATTGTATGTGGACAGAAAACACTTTTTCATTGTATTCTTGAACCAGAACTAACCATGGTCGTTAGTTATGTTCAAACCATTCATATGTGTGTAATGTGTACCTACCTAGTAGCCACAAGTTGCCTTAATTTACCTATGGCACTTCTGCTTTACCTACTTTTTGAATTCTCTTCAGGCTTTTGGTTTTTGGTCAGCTTGATTTGTACCTACTACCCTTGCAGCCAAACTTATGAGACTCTTCGATACTCTTCATGTCTTTCTTTCAGTGCTAGTACAGGAGTTAGGCTATCTGTCAACACACGTGAAGCCAAGGTAATCATCTCAGTGCAAACAAAAAGTGTAAGGTAAAGCACAAGGGTGAGGGCATTACTGAAATAAGGGCCCATGTGAGGCAGCAGCCGAGCAACTGCCTGTTTTGGTATTGCCATTGTCCACATGTTTTACAGGGTGCAAAGAGTGACCTTGCATTTTGTTTTTTTTTTCCCCCCACATGATACCCATGAGAAAAAAATGACACTGGGCTTTACAAAATGTAATGCTTTCAAAACCAAAAATTTCCACTTTTGAACAGCCCAGCGCGATTTTATGTTCTGCACAGGTGCTCTCGAAATACACTAGAGAAATCAGAGGAGGTTTTTATAATAACATGAGTAAGGAAAAGATGCAGAATAAAAGGTGAGGCGTTACAAATAGCACCAGAATGCCCTGATACATGTCATGGCTCCTGTACCCATTTCATTTGGAGGATTTCCAATATGGTGATCAATTGCAACAAGCCATTTCACTGGGAGCAGCATTTCCAGTATGATGATTGAATGCAACAGGGACTACGTAGCAGTACAGTACACAAATTTCTAGAGATGTAAATGACTCTTTCCCATCAAGTAAGGCTGCTATACTTGACTCAGGTCATCACTCATACATGCCCTTGTAGCTTGGGAATCCCTAATTCTGACATATACTCCTTTTCCCCCATCTGAAACTGCTGGAGAAAGCCTGTGCCAAATCAGAAGCTTCAAATGTTTGTGGAGATTTTCTCACCATTACAACCAAAAGTCACTGTACACTCTGAGATCTGTACCAGAGAATATCTCAGCAACAGAGTCATTGGTTCTAGATCCTGGCTACTCCCTTGGAAAGCCCAATATTCAAGGTAGACTTCTATGTCAAAGTCTGTACTTGAGCTTTCTCCACAATTGTCAGTCTATCCAAATTTCATGTTGGTTGGTGTGATGCTTGCAGCCAATTCCGGGGGTGGGGGGATTAATAAGACTTACATATCCCCACCGCAACCCCGAATTGACTGCAATCATCACACCTTCAGTATCAACTTAATGTTACCAGCCGTGTCGGAGAAAAAGTACATTGCCAACATCAAAGTGTTACAGGCTCATAAGTCTCCAAACCCTCTCTGAACCATGGATAAGTTGCAAGATCAGGATTTACAAAATCAATTTTAACTGCATTGTGATTTGGAAGCTCCTCTGTAAATTGGAAGAGGATCCAAAGTCCAGAGTGGGTACTGCTGAAGGTACCACCGCATCTCACTCTCATAAGTCCCAGAAACAACACAGATGGGGTTTTGATAAGGGTGGTATTGTACTATGGAATGGTCAAGCGTCTGCACATTATGCTGGGTAAGGTGGCAGCAATCCCATTAGGGTGAGGCAGGCAATGCACCCAACATAATGGGCAAGGGCGAGGCCATTCCATGACATTGACGTTGGGGTGGCAGAGTCAACAATTTAAAACAAAATTCATGTTGAACAGACACATTTTGGTCACTATTACAAATGTCTGATTATCATCAGAAGGTTAATATGGTCAAGAAATTGACGTAATCTGCCACTCCAAACCTCAATGGGTACTTTGATCTTGACCCAAAAATGTGCGTTTTGGAGTGGGTCGAGTAGAAATCTTGGAGCATTGAAGCTAAATGACATTCCTGAACCCCATCATGAATCCCTGGAAAATGATCCTTGCCCTGGGTTGAAAAATTTCCTGAGAAAAGGAAAAATATCTTGTGGGTCAGAGACAAAATGTACAGTGTCTTTTGTGGCAGAGTAGACAGATGATGTGCTCACAAAATCAAAAGGTTAGTTTACCTACCAGCGGACTTCAACACAAATTCTGTCACCTAATGTGAGTTACAGCTAACCCTACTCCTAATCCCAAAACAACTGTAACTTCCATAAACTCATAAAGCGCAGGTACGACAACAACTGTAAACTATAATGTTAGCACCCATCTGTTTTTCTTAACTTTAGCTGCTTTTCCATTGGGTCTTTTTATCATACCACGAGAATTTAAGTTTCTGCCAAGGCAAAATTGCTAGAACATTATTGTGTTTCCAGAATACTTCGCCACAATACTCCTGGCACCAAGTTTGAAAATGTGTGGTAACAGTGCAATTGCATGTTTTTCTCAAAGCCCATGTCATCCAAAATAGGAATGAAAATTTCCAGTTAAACATGACTATTTATCTAACTTCATACTTAACCCCTAAAAGCCTAAGGGGTACAACAATTTCTTAGATATGTAAAAAAATGACATTGTCAAAACTATTTTCAAATGCAATTCCAAAGAGAAGTTTTAAAGCATTATGTATGGATAACATCCATATAGCTGGAAATCAAAAATCAACTTTCAATGTTTAAAAAATGAATTTAGAAGCATTAAACTTTGGAAATCAATTATAAATGCAACTTTTGGGGAGAGGTCATGAAATTGAATATGATTAGCCAAAAATAAGCATAGCATAGAATATTGGAAAGATGCAAAACAATCTTGAAGTTGTCAAATTGTAAAAATAATAAGTTTTCCAACAAAGGAAAACTTTTGGGGTCCCAACACATGAAGGGCTCTAGAGAGAAAAATGCTGATTGCTTTTACTAATTTTCTTTTTGAAGGTGGTCAATAATTTTAGTAGTTACCTTTGAGAAAACCAGTGTGAAAAATGACCTATTTTTAAAAGAGATATGTCCTTGAATGGACATGTGGTT
>Ga0209208_10005474_pt1 | contig 17703 bp, 20 predicted proteins | sample S1TSphfallax_3_FD_187694 | JGI IMG/M metagenome (GOLD analysis project Ga0209208, IMG submission 187694) | Host-associated microbial communities from peat moss isolated from Minnesota, USA - S1T2_Fd - Sphagnum fallax MG (SPAdes) (version 2) | ecosystem: Host-associated > Plants > Peat moss >... | reverse complement strand
TCGGCTTTGTGCACACACTCTGTGATTACATAACTCCATGAACGATGAAACTCCTCCTCTCTTGCGAGATCTCTGCACAGCAATATATTCCTGTGATAAAGCACAAATGCTGTTGATGTTGCAGATTTTGGGGATGATATATATACTGCAGGGACCCAATTAGGACCCAGTTTTCTTTCTTGCTGTTGTTGTAGCTGAACTCATACCTGAAAGCCAATGCTTCAAACCGCACCTAATGTCACTTTTGTTTCTCAATCAAGCAATTCAATGTGATCGCGCACAGATGCTGACTCATGTTGCAGATGTTGGGAATGATACTGCAGTGTTTATCCTTCCAGATTCCTCCAAAATCCAATTGATCAAGCTACAGATGTCGCTGATGTTGCAGATTTTCAAAAGGATGTTGTTGCAGGGTTCTTCCACCTTTGCACCCCCATTTCTTTGTTTCTGCTGTTGCAGGGGTTCTCATACCTGAAAGCCTTGGATGCTTCAACCATCCATACGACCACTTTGTTTCTTTCTCAAGCAATGATCTATGGAAACATTTGTTGTACAAAATCTTCTCTGGGTTGGTTGCTGCATGAGATTGCACCAGACAGACAGGTTCTTCAAGCCTGAGCTTTGGAATTGTCCTAAACCCTAAGGAAAGAAGAAAGAGAGAGAGTGTGTGTGTGTGTGTGTGAGAGAGAGAGAGAGAGAGAGAGAGAACAAAGAAAGACTATAACTGCTCAACAAATTTAAGATTTATCCATATTTTGGCGACATGTTGGAACCTATTGTTTAAATATGGCGACTTCAGACTTTTTTGTCCTCATAATGTGGCGACATGTTGCAACATGTATGTGTTTTCTTTTTTTTGTTTCTGGGGGCGAAATTTCGCAACTTTGTAAAAAAAAAAATTCAGAAAATGAAAAAAACCCATGAAAATTTTGTGATTCTTAGGGATTTCTTTCGCCATGTTTCGAAATAATGTGGCGACTTCCTTTTTGCACACAAGCTTTCTCCTTTCTGCATCCTAAGATCTCCACTCCCTTGCATGAATGCCCAACAACAAATTCATGATTCACGTCAGTTCCAATCTCCCAGCATTCCATTCTTCATGCAAAAACATTCGTGATTTCCTCCCAGCATTCCATTCTTCAAGCAAGAGCATTGGTGAGTTTCTCCTGGCATTCCATTCTTCAAGCATTTTCCTCAGACTAACTTCCCATTTTTCTTTTCAATGATGTCAACATGGCATGTTGATTCTTCACCAAGAGTGTTGTACATGTCAAGATGGCATGTTGGTTCTTCATCAAGAGTGTTGCACATGCAGGATCTTGTCATACACACACACACACATTGCAATTCTTTATGCAATTGCAGCAAGCAATTGTGTTCTCTGCAAAGATGCAGCAGCACTAATGAATGGCATTATTGTCTGTCTGTCTGACTGTCTGTCAGTGCAGGAGGAAGAAGAAGAAAAAGTTTGAGATAGAATAATACCTAGTGGAGCTTGAGACAGAGCAATAATGAGCGAGGTATCAATGGGTCAACCACTTTCATGTGTTGTTGCTGCTGCCAACTCCACCACCACCCATGACAAAGGTACACTCCATCCATCTCTTATGATCCCCTGCACCCCCTCCAAGTTTCTCTGATCTTTTCTTCAATTTCAAGGCATCTGCAGTGATCAATGCCATTTTTTTTCTATCAACTTCTTTCTCTGATCGGTAGCAGCATCTGGAACTTTTCCACAAACCAAAAAAAACCAAGCCAGCTGTGAGTTTCGGAAACTGATACCAATGCACTTCAAGCACAACCCATTTCATGCTTACTGATTTGCAATGAGCTTCAAACCACATACAAGAAAACCCAAGCTGCACGTTGTTGGATGATTAGTAGAAGAAGATGAGCTGTCTGGTGAATTCAATTCCGAGAACTTTTGAAGTGAAAAGCTCAAAGCAAATGAGAGACTTCAATGCAAGCTGATCATGCTGATCTCAATTGTGTCTTACTATTATTGCAGCCAAAGCAGATCTTATCAAGTACATGGAACAAGCATGGACCGCCATTGCTGCTGCCAAGATTCAAGTGCTGAAAACTGTGATGATGGTCTGTTGGATTATTCCTGCTCATTATACACATGTTCTTGATTTGATGACCCACATGGGCTCTTGAAAAGCCCTTTTTCTTCACAAACATGTTTGACAACAAGAAGTTCCAGATTCCAAAAACTCTCCTTTCCATTCTCTTCTCTTTCAGTCTTGTTTGAACATCTGTTTGTTTTATATGCATGTGAAAAATATCCTGATACAAAAATTTGTAACTGAACTGGTGGTTGCAATTGCAGAAGTTTGACAGGGACATGACGCCAGATGGCATTACAGTCATGATCAAGGAGCTGGAGGAGCTTTTGGCAAACTTCAATTCCCAGCAAATCTCCATAGTCAAGATGTCACTGAACAGATATGCTGAATGGATCCAGAAACCAGACCTCTCAAATGTTGAAAAGGTTCCTTCCTTCATAAACGAGCACTGCAAACATCCTGCAAGAGTATATTATATTTCTGCAGAAAAAAAAACAGAGTTCAGCCAGAAAGAAGAGCTCACAAGAGTAAGTACTCTGGGTCCCTCCCTGCAGATGACACACAATGTGAAGGAGAATTCGCAAGGAGTGATCAAGCTTGAGCAGGTAGATCATGTGAATCCCAATGCTTATGGGTCTAGTATCTCTGACCAGGCAACCACATCTGCGAGTGATATCCACAGGTCATCATCATCACCACCATCACCATTGTTAAGGTCTTCATCATTGTCTAATTGCAGTTTGATCCTTGTAGGGTTTCTCTTTCTTTCTTGGATAAGTACATATGAGGAAGATAAGCAGTTGCTGAAAACTGTAGTGGGGCATGTGTGGTCCCAACAGTGAGCTGAACTCAGCATCACACGATTGGTCAGATACATGGAGTGAAGCTGTGGGTGGTGTGATTAAAAATCGGCGTCAGAGGATATGGTAGGGTTTTTGCTGATTGGACACCAGCTACCTGATTTGGACAGTTGATTTTAGCTTGAATCACAAAATCAAGCAATAGTACTAAGGATTAACAAGAAACAGGGGGTGAACAGTGGCAGAGATCTATCAATGAGTGAAAGTCTGCTGCCAATCCAAGTAGTGCCAAAGTCTGAAACTACAAAGGAGCGGCTACGGACAATACTCAGGTACATACAATTGCATACCTCAGTTTCTGCTGCTGCCACTGATGATGATAATGATGGTGATAATGATGATGATCCATGAGATTTGTCTTTTAATATGATCAGTCTCTCTAAACTTCTTGGTTAGTGTAAGAAGAAACCAATCCATCAAAGGCTAAATTGTGTTTGCTCATCAAATTGACATTTCCAAAACTCTCTCATCAATTGAGCACTCATGAATCTTAAATTCTGCAGCAACCACTTCATATTTGGAGATCTAGAGAAGGAGTTGAGAGAAGAGATCATTGACGCCTTCCAGGATGTTCGAGTCTCCCCCGGTACCGAAGTAATCAAGCAGGGTGATGTTGCTGACTACTTCTACATCATTGTAAGAAGAATCTGGCAATTGCCCATGTTACACACGGTCTAATTGCTGATCTTAGTTATACATGTTCAAATCTATTTTGACATCTTTCTCTGGCATCAATCATTGGTGAAATTCTGACCATGTTTTTTGCCTTGCAGGATGTGGGTGAATTTGAAATTTTGGTGAAGAAGGTAAGGGCGAAGCTCCATTTCCACTACCGATTCGACTGCTTTCCTGCAAAACAGTAATTGCTTTTGCAGTTTTCAATTTCCAATGATCTCAAAGGTTTTGTTCTTGCACTTCTGGAGTCTGTCTCTCTCATGCAAGGGCTTGATCAGTTGTGTATGTCCAACATTTGTAGGGAAATGAGCCCTTTTTGTTGTTAAGAACCAGAGGAGCTGGAGAGAGCTTTGGGGATTTAGCAATGATGTATGACACCACACGTAATGCCACAGTGAAGGCCACTTCACATGCCCTATTGTGGACTGTCAATCGCATCACCTTCAAATCTATCTTAGGTCGACATCTCTCTGAATCTTCAAATGCCCAGGTTACTTTTCTGTACAGCTGAAAAACACTACACACATTCATAGTTGCTCAGCTCTCAATTGTAGCTGGCATGATGATGATACCCACTGCTTCAAGATTACCTTTCTTTTTTTCTTCAACTCCTTCTCTCCTTGATGCAAACAAGCATGTGCAAGAGATATGCCCAAGAGATGAGAGAGAAAAACAGAGACAAGGGATCGAGTACTGACTGTAAAATTGAGGTTGAAGCTTTTGGGAATTATTAGCCTCTCATCCTCATGAAGCCCTCATCATCATATTCATCACGTTTTGTTGCCACACAGGTGTTGAGGGAAGCACCTGCTTTGAAGAAGTTATCAACCAAGGAGATTGTGATGTTGGGCAACAATTGTAGCATCATGAACTACCGACGTGGGGATCCAATTTTGACAGCTGGGTCAAGCCTTGACAGGGTATATACGTCAAAGAAACTAAAGATGATCATGATGGAAAAGAGCATGTGAGGGACTCTTGTGCAAGTCTGATTATATTTCAATGCACAAACCTCTGGAATAATATAATGCTCTAGCTTTGATCAGAAACTCTCTCAATGAACCCTGTTGGGAGGCATGTCCTCATATAAGTGGACCCATTTCTTGCTGCTTCTGAATTTCCAGATTTATCTCTTTCTGAATCAATCTCTTCTTGATCATCTCTTTTGCAACTTTTTCCCAAGCCACTCTTTAGACCAAGAACAAAAACATACAGTCCACAGAAGAAATTAGGTGACAGAATGGATGCTGTTGTTGTGGGGGTTTATATAGTTCTCATTTATGCTGTGGCTGGATTTGGCATGTTAGGTTTGTATAGTGCAAGAGGGGCAGGTACGGGTGAGTTGGTGCAAAACAGTGGGCAACCAAATTGTGGTAGGGAGAGGAGGGGCTGAAGGTGGTGGTGAGACACTGACCATGTTGAGCCGCTTGGAAGTTCTCAGTGAAGCATTGCTCTTGAATGAAGAGTCAACAATCCCTTACAATTACAATGCAGCATCAGATGAGGTAGGTTGGGACATTCCTTTGTCCAGGTGGTGGCTTGTAGGTAGGTTGGTAGGTATGTATGTAGTTCCTGAGGATCTTTAGAACCAACCATCAAAACTATTGATGTCATTATTTTCTTCTGAAGAGTGGTGGGTGTCTTTTTTTCTATGTAATTTCATTGCAGACTACCATCATTACTGTCAATCGAGAGCTCTTCACCAAGGATATGCTCACAGCGATTCGAAAAGGATTGCAAAATCAGCTCATCACTTGTGCTCTACAACGCATACATGCATTTCTGGAGCTCAGTCCTACTCAACTCTCTCAGCTGGCAGAAACTTTCTCCCAGACTGTCTATGCAAAAGGTATGTCATGACTCAACACGGACTTCCAATTTTCCAGCTCCATTTTCCACTCTCATTCCAGACTCTTGATTTGCACACACAAACATGGCCCTTCTTCTAAAGTGCCCATCTGTCCTTGATTCACAGGGAAAGAAATCACCAGGATTGGTGACATGAATGGATCAGCTGCCCGTATTTTTGTGGTCCAAAGAGGTACTGTGAGCTTGTATAAGCTACCTTCAAGTGACGAGAAGCTGGACAAGAGTGAGACAAGTAGTAGGGAGAGGGATGGAGGTTCTACTACTTCTTCAAGTAGTAGTGCAGGAAACAAACACAATTCAATTCTCAAAGGCAGCTCAGGTAGTAGCATCATCACATCTGGAAGCGAAAAAGGCAGTGGTGGTGGCAGACAACAATCACATTTGAAATCAAATAAGCTAGGCAGTGGCAGCAGTACACAGGAGGATCTGAAACCTACACGTGAGGTTAAGTCAGCAGTGGCTGCTCCTGCCTCAGTGCCAGCTCCATCAGCAGCATCCACCAAGTCAACACTGACTCAATCATCAGAATCTCAAACAAGAGCTAGTGCATCTGGCAAGGCTGTGCAGCAACAGCCAACAGATAAGACAAGGTCAAACATCAGCCAAACTTCAATGTGAGTTCTCTGTAGCTTTAGATTCTCATGTCAAGGTTTTCCAACTGCATCTCCAACACTGAGGAATTCTGAGGAAGACTAGTAATGGATCAAACAAAGCAGTTTGCTTGCCAAGGAAGGCAGGGAAGGGTTGGGTCCTTCTCCTTCATTGTCTTTCCTCTTTCATCCCAAGCTAGCTTTTCAGCCAAACAGAATCCTTTTGCCCAACATTAAGGCATCAGTTGCTATCTAACAGTAATGTTTAACTTACTGTTTGCAGCACTGGTCCTTTCACTGTGACCACATATGGTGTGTTTGGTGATGAATGTTTGCTTGGCACTGTGAAGGACAAGAATAGCCATGGGACTCCATGTCAAGCAACAACAGTGGCTGAATCCAAAGGAGGAGTTGTAGTGTTGTCAGTGTCCTTGGCAGAAGTGACATTGATCTTGGGGCCCATTCAAGAGCTCCTCTCACGTGTAGTGAACCTCAAGGTCCTCAGGTGATGCTATTAGCTCTGCCCCAATGTATTACACTCTCAATTTGATCAGTCATATGATAATGTTGTGGCCTGTGGTTTGCACATGGGATCTGGATGATCCTGACACACCCACAAGAGGTTGAAAGATTGTGAGGAAAAATGGAGTACAGTCTCCAGGCATATAATTCCCCTCAAGAATATCTATTTGGATTGTGTGTAACTTTGCAGAAAGCTTGTGTGTTTAGAGTATCTCACGAGCCCAGAGATCAGCATGCTGTCACATTCAATGGGTGTCCACAGAATGAAAGCTGGGGAGACAATCTATAAAGCTGGAGAACTCACCGATCGTCTCTATGTTGTGCATCGAGGGACAGTCATCATGACTTCAAATGACAAAAAGGCCGACCAGATTGTGCTTGTCAAAGGATCTTACTTTGGAGAAGATTCTCTCATGAGCAATGAGCCGTGTCTATCCACCATGGTTGCAGGACAACGTGGGCCTCTCTCCCTCCCTCCAAACCTCCCTCCATTTTAGGTGCAACCAAGAAATCTGTTGGATCTCTGCATCATGTGTTTCTTGTTAGAACAGATTGCAAACTTCATGGTCCAGTTACATAATATTGTACAGAATTCTTATTACATCAAGTTCGGGTTTTGTGGTTTGAAGAAACACAAGAATCTTGGGAGTCTTTCGAGAACTAAAGATAGTCTTCATAAGATTGACAATGACTGACGATTGAAATTTGACTGCTCGGCCTGCTGCCAGGTGCTGAATTGTACTATCTGGATAGGGAAGTGCTGGAGGCAAATCTTGGACCTCTGAAGGAGTTGAATGAGACACGGCGGCATGAAGATGAGAAGCGTGGGATTGTGAAGAATATCACTTTTGAGGAACTTGAGGAAATTGGAGTTCTTGGAGCTGGTTATTGTTTCTCCTGCATCACCCTAGAAACCCTGCTTTTGATCTGTTGTTCATTCTTTTGGGGGGTCATGCCACCAAACTTGGATGTAATTTTCAGTTGATATGCAAAAAAACTCCATCTTCTTTCACCCCTAGCTGGCAGGCACCCCCATACACTCACTTATAATGTGATATTTTACTGCTGGATCTCTTGCTGCAGGTTTGTTTGGGAAAGTGAAACTCGTGTACAGTCATCACACAAAAGAGCACTATGCTCTGAAATGTGTCAGCAAAGCCAAGGTCCTCCCTCTTCACACATTTTTCTTCTGCACTTGTTTGGCCTCCCATTGGATGTTAGCTTCCTTGAGCACTTTCCCAGAATATGTACATAGCATGGCTGGTTTCTGGCAATGTCTAGATCTGTTGAATGAGAGAATGAACTGATGGATGTTGCTTTTGTTGAACAGGTAGTAAAAATGCAAGAAGAGGAGCATTTGAGAAATGAGAAGATTCACATGTCAGACCTGGATCACCCCTTCATCACCAAGCTTATCCGCACTTTCAAGGATGCAAGAAATGTAAGATAGCAGTTGATTACCCTAACCAGCCTCTGGATATCATGAACATCGCACATGACAGCCATGGAACAGTTCATGAAAGAGCAACAACAACCTGACAGAGAAACCCCAATGCCTGGATTGTTCTGCAATCCTGATGACTAATCACAATTACTCAAATCTCGAGAGCAGGGAAAATGCAAGGATGTCTCCTCTCTTTCTTGATTAAGAAAAAGATTGTTTGGGGGCTGTTCATTGTTTCAGGTATATTTGCTGGTGGAGCTGACCACAGGCGGGGAGTTGTTTTTGTTCATGGAGAAAATGGGGCGCTTGCAAGAATGGGAGGCGGCATTCTACGCAGGCAGTGTTCTTCTTGCGTATGTCCCCCCTTTTGGATCTGTTGATTCTCTCTAACTACAAAGCACTTGAGGACTGTTTAAGCTTTACTGCTCTGTGATTGTCCATTCCTATACACCACCTTTGTTGTACATACTCCCTGCAAGACATGCAACAGTTCTTTCTAATGTAAAGCTACACAGCAGCAGCTGTTGAAAAGCTTAGTGGGTGCTGTGGGTTGTTGCAGACTAGAATACATGCATAGCAAAGGAATAGTGTATCGTGATCTCAAGCCTGAGAACACAATGATCAGTGACACTGGATATCCAAAGCTGATTGACATGGGGTTTGCCAAGCGCATCCATAACCGCCGCACCTTCTCCATGTGTGGCACGCCTGATTACATGGCTCCTGAAATCATCAAGCGTCAAGGACATGGCAAAGGTGTTGATTACTGGGCGCTCGGTTGCCTCATCTTTGAGATGATTACCAATACAAGCCCTTTCAACAAGGGTAATGATCCACCTCAGGTACTTACCTAGTAAAGAAAAACTTTGAAAAACTTTGTTCAAGAAATGACACAATTGAGGATCTAGATCAGAAGAAAGCAACAACTACATCTTGTGTATGGTCCAAAAATCCTTCAGCCTAAAAATGCATGCAAGAGGGATTCATGATGGTGTTTGTATGTTTTGGGTGTAGGTTGTGTTTCGTACCATCACTCAAGGCAATGTCAGGTTTCCACCTTACATGAGTGCCAATGCAATTGACATTGTGAAGCAACTGCTGGATCCTAACCCTGAGACGCGCCTCGGATGCCGCAAGTCTGGTACAGCTGAGATCAAAGAACACCCATTCTTTGACAAAGTCATCAACTTCCAACTTCTCATTCGTGAAAAGGAGGAGGCACCTGTAAGAGATATATACTGCACTAAATCTCTTGCAATTATTAGACTTGTTTGCACCATCTTCTTATAATCAAACCAGAAGTAGCAATATCTCTTTGGATAAATCTCTTCTTCATCTTCAGCTCTTGTGTGAGATGATCTAGAGTTCCTCATGAACACATCAGTTGTTCCTCTCCAGAAACAGATCACACACTCTGTATAATCCACGAGAAAGAAATTGACATGAGAAAACATATGCCATTTGTTTATTCTTGCAGATGGTCCCTCCCAAAGTGAGTGACTACAGGAAGCTCTGTGTTATTGTGGACTCAGGCGATCCTCATGATCTTGCAGTCAATACCGCTGGCAACAAAACCGATTGGGATGACATTTTTTAGCTTTTGCATCATGCATGCAACTTTCTGTTTGGACAAACTCTTTTTTCTGAAATTTCTCACAAGTGCAATATTATTCTGCAGCACTTTCACTCAAGAAAGCTGAAAGACTTGAACTTCCTTGACATAAGAGAGCAAACAGATTCACGTAAGGTAATGTCAGCCATTAATGTCCTTGGATATTATGAAGGGGAAGGCACTGCTGCTGTCAGTGCCTTTCGCCCTGTGAATCGAGGGCGGAGCTCTGAAGAGCCCGAGGTCCAGGGCAGAAGGCATTGCTGTCAGTGCCTTTTGCCCCGTGAATCGAGGGCGGAGTTAACGTAGATAAGCTTGAATATCTCTTTGCAGTATGTCCATCTCTCACAAGCTTGGCATTCTCATCAGTGCAATTCCGAGCAAACGGAGAGAGGAACTCGGAGTTGATCAACACGCATTATCATCATCCCCTTCATCAGCATGAGAATACAGATCTTTATGATCTTCATTTGCAGGATTGAGTCCAGAGCAAGAAATTAATTAGCATAGTGCGGGGGAAAATGTGTTTGTGTATCTGTGTGCATCGATGAGCATTGTTATTGTGTTTGCCACAGACAGAATGGCAAAGAAAATTAGCTGTGAAAGATGATGTCAATGGTCATGTAATTGCGGAAGCGCTGCGCGCACCTTTTCTGCCTTTTCGAAGACACAAACAAAAGCCTCCTTTGCACAAATTTACAGGAAAGTTGCCCGATTCGATGGACAAAATGATCATCGGAAAAAACCGAGGTCCAAGTAAGTTGTGGAGAGAAAAACAGATCTATCGTTATTGCCATCAAGTGAAGAAGATGCACATTGCAGATCTGCATAGACTTGTTCATGAGAGAGAGAGAGAGAGAGAGATGAAGAGTACGTATGCATAATTTAGAGAGTTTTTTGTGTAGTTTCTCCGAGCTGTTTGCTTTTGCGCGATCTGCTTCTTGCAGAGTTACGTGTTGTAATCCTTCCTCCATCTGCGGACTTCCATTTCAAAACAACAAAGTACAATGATACTGTATACAAACTCTCTCTCTCAAGAGCTCATCTTTTTTCTTGTCTTCCTCAAGAGACCCGAAGGAATCTCCGCCCCGCAGCATTCAGTCTGCAGATGTCTCTTGCCACGAGAAGAAGAAGAAGAAGAAGAAGCAATCAAAGGTACTACCAGGCTGTATGGCAAGCAATCCGTCCACAGTTACTCACACGGTCTTGCTCACTTTTTTGCAGATCCGAATTGCTCCTTTCGAGCAATCTCTCGCCGCTCGTTGCATGCAAACGTTTGGAGTTCAAGGAGTAGGAGAATCGCTTGCCAAGCAATAGAGAGATTCGGGTGATGCTCGACTCTCCTCCGGCGGCAGATGCGCAAACGGTGGGCCCTGTTCTGTTCTTGCCTCTTCTTCTTCTTCAGCTTGCTTTTTCTCCTGTTCACCAGCAAACAACGTCACTCGTACCCGTGCACAACCACAAACAAACAGAGGTACACAAGCGAAGACAGGGGGTTTCGGATTGCGTTTGCTGTCTGTTGGATTATCCTCTTCTCCTGCTGCTTTTGATTCTTGTTCGCGGTAATAACATTTTTGCTCTTGACTCCATCGCCAGATTGTTGTTGCAATTGCGTTCCTCTTGGCATGCATGCATCTTAGGATTTCAGTTCTGGAGTTTAGGATGAGGTAGTGTTTTTCGGCTCTGGTTTTTGGAGTTTCTCGTGGGAGGAGGAAGAGGATAAGAAGAGGAGGAAGGGATGGTTGTGGCGTCAGCAATGCAAGGGCTCTGCGGCATCGCTTGTACAGTTTCTTCTGTCGTACATGAATCGCCATCTTCATCCTCCTCAGCAGTTTTGCTGAAGCCCTTCGTCACGAGGCCGGGGATTGATGTGAGTATCGGCACCAACAATAACAACTTCTTTTGTACTGAGACTTTTTGGAGGTTTGATGTCGGGCGAGGAGGGATGACTATGGCATCTCTTACAGCAGCAGCCGGCAGCAAGCTGGCTGCAACAACACCGCCGCCGCTGCTGCTGCACCAGATTGGTACAACAACACTGGGATCTCGACGACGCTACAACTTAATAACAGCAGCAGCAGCCTCCATAGCTGAAGCTCGGCCGCTATTCCGAGTTCTGCGGCTTGGTACTGGTCCTCGTTCTATCCCTGAGCAACAACAAGCTTTGTTACCCTGCTCATTACTGAGAAAGAAGAGCAGCAGTCGCTGCTTCTTTGCACGCAATAAAGCCATCGCCGAAGACGACGACGATCTTGTCCAAGTCGTGAACGACGGTGGCGGCCCTCCCACACCGGTGAACTCTTGTTTCCTACTTACCTCAAAAGATGCAGTACAAAAACTTCTTCTTTGAAGTCGCCAATTCTTCACTGCCACGGTGGTTGAAATGCTCCTTCTTTTGTGGAGGAGCTGCAGTCAAGTTTTGCTATACCCATTTCTCAATCTCCGTCTCCTAGTTTGCGATAATGGCAGTGCCCAATGGCAACCCTCTTGCAGCACAGAGGAGCCTCACAATGAAAAGAGTGAGAAAAAGAGTGATGCATGCAATCAATTAGGGCATATGAAAAACGGAAGGGGAAATTGGTGGCTGGGGGTTCATGCAATTTCTTTTTGCAGGAACCAGGAACCTCTTGGCCAATTTTGGAGAGATGGAATGTGCCATGGGATGGCAAAGTGACAGCAGTTGGAATGGCGATTTGGTTGTTCAGGTATTCCTCATCTGTGTCCAAAGTGTGCTGTACTTTTATTTCACATCTTTGTCCTTGATTTGCCCTTTGTAGATCTACCTGCATGTAGCATAGCATTCAGAATGGAATTGGTTGAAGTGGTCTCATCTTGAGACCGATGGTTGCTGAGGTGAACAAAAGAAATGAGGGAATTCATTGACAGTAAGATATGGTGTCAGGTTTTTGTACATAACTGTTTGATGGGAGTTTGGATGATGCAAGGACAGCTTTCTGACAACAGGAATAGCAGTATCAGCCATTGCAGCATACCTTGGGATAAGCAGACGACAGGTTATGGACCTGGATGAGCAAGCTCTCTTCATCTTTATTCATCAGCTGTAGGTCTAATCCACCCTCCCTTTGTTTGCATTTTTTTCTCAACCATGTTTCATGAATCAGAAAGCATGGATTTTTCACTTCCACACATCATGATCTTGTTTAATGTGTCAGTTTCATGAGTGATAGGCACAAGAGTATGTGTATCTGTCCACTAAACCATCTCCTGTGTGAAAGGGAGAGGGGCACGATGTGCTGATGGATTAGTGATTGTTTTTCAGTGCACAAACCATTGCAGGACTCAGTGCACTGAATGTGGTGCTGGCCCCACACCAACCTTACCCTCCTCAACTATTTTCATATGGTGCATGAACTTTTACTTTCTTGGATGTACATGCAAATGTCCAGATTTTGTGCTTTTTTCATTCCCTCTAGATCTCATAGTGGGACTGTCAGAGCCTCCATCATCCCTACCTTGTGCTCTAGACAATGACAGACTTGTCAAGGGATGAGCACAATTCCCAGTAGGCTATGAATCATACAAAATGTGCTACTTCCTTGCCTTCTTGTTGGTTGACGAGCTTTTTTGTTGTTGAGAACAGACTGGAGCTCACCATTAGATCTCCGTAGAGGATGGCTACTCTATGGAGGGATTGGTGTCATAGGTGCAGCAGCAGCTGTAGTAGCAGTTAGTACTCTTGCAGTTACAGTAACTGGTCAACCACCACCACGAGAGGTGTGTTTCCTAGGGTTCTCTTGAAGGCCACTTTTGTTTTCAATTGATTGATTCTCTCTCATCTTCAAGGGCTCTGATTTCACAGTGATGTGGAAGATATGATGTGGTCCTTAAGGTGGCTGCCATTTAAGTTTCTTTGGTGGCTATGGGAGTTACTAACAATGTTCTTTGACCTAGACCTCTCTGGATTGTGTTTTGTAGTAGGAAAACAGCTTGTTCATTAAGAGCTCAAGCCACAAAACAGTAAGCTCGTGCCTTGTTATGATCACTGCAGGAGGCAGATGCCTTGCTGCAGCTACTGCCTATCATTGGAGCATCACCTGCCAGGTTGCTCAAACAGTCTTTGCTCCATTCTAGTGACTTTATTGTGTTATCCACTATTTCACATTGCATGACATGAGTAAACTGGGCCTGTTGTGAATTTGTTAATTCTGTTGTGTGGCTTGATGGTGTTGGACAGTACTGCAGCATTAATAGCTGTCACCGGTATCCTGGCCCCAATCCTTGAAGAATCTGTGTTCCGTGGCTTCCTGATGACCTCTCTCACTAAATGGTACTGTTCTATGTACCTCTCTCATTTGTCCACCTTCAAGCCATCGTGTGATTAATGTCAGACCCACAATGCTTCGAGTGCTATCACTAAGATGCAACAATTCAAGTAATGGGGATTGGGTGACAGGGTTCCAACACCTGTGGCAGTGGTGATCAGTGCATGTGCATTTGCTGGGGCCCACCTAACACCAGGAGAATTCCCCCAACTTCTGGCTCTTGGTACTGATAGTTTTTCCAAAGATGTCTCTTCACTCCTGTCAGTATTGCTCAGATGTGCAAGTACTTGCAGGACAGAAGTAGTCTAGTTTGAACCTATGCTGCCAATGCTTGTGTCTTGTATCAAATGCTAGATTTGATCAAACTCCTGACATGCTGTAGTGTGAATTGCAGGGGTGATTTTGGGGCTAGCGTATGCACAGACCCGCACTTTGATAACCCCAATCCTTATACATGCCACATGGAATTCAGGGGTTATTGTTTTGTTGACATTGTTAAGGGTAAGCTATGGAATTGGATCTGTTTCTGTTGATATATATTTTTGGCAAACTTTTGTGAGTCTGCTATGCATAGCTTCTATTTACTGCACCTGTTGATGTAAAAGCTTGGACTACCAACTGATAGTGGTTCTCTCATGCAGGTTCAAGGGTATGATATACGGGAGTTTCTTTGAGGGAGTTTCTTTCACCTTGAATGAAGGTGGTCAGACTGTGCTCCAGGCAAAGATGATGCAAATTAGCAGCAGTCCTTTTGTAAGGACAGTAAATGAGCACTAGAAGTCTCAGCAATGACACACCTATGTAGGCTCTGTGACTGTTCATCTTATGTATCCACAATCATAATTGCAACAGTGGAACAGAAGCTTCCACTTGAGAGGTGACACGAAGGTGTCTATGGTCTATGCCAGGGCAGTTCAGAGGAGGAAAGCTATGATGGATTACATCATAGTTTGGAGAGTGCATGTTCAGAACTCAAGCCTTCAAGAGAGATGTTTTTATCACCCCTGTGTAGAACTGCCAGTGTCTATTCTCTGACCATTCTCACAACCTGCTTTACTGCAGAGATAGTGAAGGGAGTGAAAGTGTGGCTTCTGAAGCTCATTGTTTCTCAAGGTAACTTTGCAAATAGTACATAGCCAGATCTCTTCTCATGCATTTGATGTGATCTGTACTAGATAGGAATTTTTGTATTGGGATACAGGATGTCGGATTGAGAATCCTCAGCACAGTTTCGGCTTGCAGTTGGTTGTGCGGCAATAACTAATTTGATGTAGATATTACTCCAAATGCAAACTCTTAGATTTTCTACAACTTAATAGATGAAACAAGTGATGTGGGTGCATGATCATATGTAAATCTAACCATTATGACACAGCATTGGCTGATGGAGTGATTTCTGAAGCCAACTCTTAAGGGATGTGCAGTGATGCTAAAACCAAATTGCTGACTTAGCCACTGGAGCTGCCAGCTTCCCATTGTGCAAAGACCTGAGGAGAGCAGGGTCATGTAGTAAGCCCTAGGGGCTTCCTGTGAAACTTCAAGAAGATTGTGCAAGCTGAAGCCAGCAGAACTAAGGCCCATGTCCCATATGCAATATCAGAGCTGATCTGCTTTCGGTGGCAGATATAAAATGTGTGAGTCTTTTAACCTCTTTTTATGCATGAGAAGATCACTTTTCATTTTTCAGGCAAGGAATATGGAAAACAAATGATTGTTAGTAAGTGTTAAAAGCAGTCCTCAATTGATGGGACTTATGAAGATAAATCCTTGCCAATTCAGTGCAAACTTTGAGATCACACATTCTCTGTATGGTCCTATGCTTTGAGTATTTTAATTGATCAAAAATTAATGAGAACAATATGTTTGTAGTGGAAAACAATGGTTATGGAAACCTTGTCTTCATCCCTAAAATGCAATTTCCTACAAAGTTATGTTTAATCTATTACTTCATGACAAAAGAAATGAAGTTTGACACTAGGTGTGAAACCTTCGCCATGATGTAGATCTAAATGCATATGTAGTTTACATGCTAAGGAGCTTTGCCAATTACTATGCAAGAAATCTTTACAACCATACTTCAATTTTGTTGTGTGATTGAATCTAAATGTCTAACCTACAAATTAGGACATTTCATAAAGTGGTTACTAACAACTATGAAGACGCCTATCAATTTTGATTTTTTGTGTTTTTTATTCATAGGTTTGATGTAGATTTTGTGGTTTCAATGTACTCATTAACTATTGATGTATTTGTAGTAAAACTCACGAAATATGAAATTTTAAAAACTTTCATGAAATACATATGTGTGTGTGTGTGTGGATATTAAGTTGAAAGTAAATGTTTTCCAATTTTAGATAATCAACTGCACAAAGAATAGTGATGAAACAAAAACTTGTAATAAAACACGCGAAGTATGAGAATTTAGAAATTTTCATGAAATGTCCATATGGATTTGAAGTTGAAGAGTAAATGTTTTTGAATTGTAGATAACCAATGTAAATGAAAGTGGTGAAACAAAATTTTTCAATCCTAATAATTGTGATTTAAGTAATTTGGATTATACATTCTTAAACAATAATAATGACTTATTTATGCCATACATCTTTGAACTTGTATGTTCATCTTCTTTTTACATTGTCTGTTATTACAATGTTGGATTTCATTTGAGAATAGACCAAAGGGAGTAAACATATTACTTTAACAATTTAAACACAAATTAAATTGTTTTTCATTTTGTTAAATTTTTGAAAGAATTTATAAAATTAGGAATCTACAAGATTTTACCAGTCAAGTTTGAACTGTAGACTTTAAAGAACTTAAGATAGAGACAACCTAAACACAGTAGCCTCTCCCATAAACTTAAAATGGTTGTGTTTGTTATTTTTTATAAATATTACTTGTCAAAGTTTTCAAAATTAAAAAACCAAAAGTTCAAATTTTTATTTTAATTAATTATTTGGCAATTAGTTATTGAATGTGATAAAAGAGTATGGTATTTTTCTCTTGTGATTCATTTTTCCAACTTTTAATTGAAATGTCATTATTTGAATTTTTTAATCTAATCAAATTATAAAAACCATTTGATCATTCAAGAGTGTAATCTCTTAGAGAATTATATCATTTCAGATGAGATAACTTGTTGCATGAAAGATTTGTTGGAACAAATTTGGAAATTATTATTCAAGGTTTTACCCTTTTTGGAAGTTATCATAAATTACTTACACCATTTTATGGTGCTTGTTTTGACCATTTTCAATTAATGGTTATCAATATATTGTGGTTAATGATCTAGTGTATTAATTTGACATTTATTCAAAATGTACATAGTTAATAATTGTGTCATGTATTATTTGTGTATGGAATTAATTAAACATTTTATTTCAAATATACATAGGTGATTATTTTGAAATGTATTGCTTGACCAAGGGAATAAAGCAACATTTTTTGTTATCAAACACGTGCAGATTCAAAAATTCAATCCAAGATATTAAATTAAGTATGGTTTAAAAGTAATGATTTTTTTATTAAATTTCATCAAACAAATTCATTAGTATTTTGTTGACAATCACAACTTAGATTGTAAAATTGCATTTCCAATGTTTACATTTAAGTTACCATTGAACTTTTATTTAAAGATGTATCCTTCGTATTTTTAAAATTTATATTGTGAAGTAAAGATGAGGATATCAAGATTAACATAAAACAACTTTGGTGTTATCATTCACATATTTATTAAGTTTAATGACCAAAAAAATTTAAAAAATTAAAAAAATTAAAAAATT
>Ga0209208_10005473_pt1 | contig 17704 bp, 10 predicted proteins | sample S1TSphfallax_3_FD_187694 | JGI IMG/M metagenome (GOLD analysis project Ga0209208, IMG submission 187694) | Host-associated microbial communities from peat moss isolated from Minnesota, USA - S1T2_Fd - Sphagnum fallax MG (SPAdes) (version 2) | ecosystem: Host-associated > Plants > Peat moss >... | reverse complement strand
TAAAAGAAAGGCCGATAGTCAAATTGACAATTTGACTCCCGACCACTAAAAGTCGGGAATCAACCTGATTTTGTTGCGTGCAAGTGACTTGCAACATGTTGTTGAGAAGCTCTTGACAAGGGTTACAACTTTGCTTTAGACATCATCTCAATCAAAGGTCTGCACGCAAAGTTATGGGCCCCCAAAGTCATCGGAGTCCCAACTTTAGTAATTTCGAAACTCTTATTTGGGAGTCTCGGGACAAAAAGCCATTTCGATGTGGGCCTTGTGGGCATACTATAAGGGGGAAGGTGGTGGCTTCCCCCAAGTCTAGGCTGTGGTGAGTCTTGTGAGTCCGAGTTGCCCGTGGTTCATCCTAGCACCAAAAGTGCTCCAATAATGCACTAACCAACTTGTTGTTTGATTTTGTGCAGGTTCGTGTGAGTGAATAAGCGCTTGTTAATCTTCCTAGTCCCATCCCGGAGCTCCAGCACGCCCCTCTTCCCCTCTAAAGTGCTGTGAACTAGGGAATGTGCCCCAATTCGTGATTTTTCCGCTATTTTCAGTTTAGACTCACATTTGAGTCTACCAAGGAACTTGGGAACACGTCACTCGTCAAAATTTTGATTAAATAATTCAAGAATATAAGGATTTGATTGTTCCACATATCAATCGATCTTAGTGGTAATAATGTAAAAAGTTAGATCTTAATGCAATTGTGAAGGATTGATAATGCAAATGTTCCTTATCGTTAATCTAGGTGAAGAATTTGTAAAAGATCCAATCAAAAAGACATTTAGTACATCCACATCAACATTGACCTTAAGAAAGGTAATTAGAGACAAAAACCTGTGAAATCACAACATATGCAAGATCCTAAGGCCTCCATTGCCTCCATGGACCCTATGCCTAGACTTCAATCTTGTAACCCCTTTCCTCCTTGAGAAAATGTTCTAAAAATCGATATCCCAACTGTCGCAACCCTAGCCTTGGGCTTGTGACCAAGACAAGGGCTTGCAAGGTTGTGAGCCAAAAGAAGAAGGCCGGGAGTGAAAGAAAGTGTGAGGGAATGAACCATCACATTCCCAAGGGAGCTTCCACCTTTGGAGTTGGGGTCCCAGTGGACTCCCAAATGTTCAAAGAGCGATTGCAGGGGTCAAAACTCAATGGATTGAGTAGTTCTTTATACCATTGAAAAGCTATTGAAACGTAGATGTCTAAAATGGGTTTGCATCACCCGTTTGGACATTTGAAACATAAGTTATGGCCAAAAGAAGGGCCATGAGTCAAATTCATAGTTTGACTCCCGACCATTAAAAGTCAGGAATCGACCCGATTTCGTTGTGTGCAAGTGGCGTGCAACAAGTCATTGAAAAGCTCTCGACGAGAATTACAACTTTGTTTTAGACATCATCTCAATCAGAGGTTTGCACGCAAAGTTATGGGGCCCCAAAGTTGCGAGAGTCCCAACTTTAGGAATTTTGAGACTCCTATTTGGGAATCTCGAGACAAAATGCCATTTGGATGTGGGCCTTGTGAAAAGGCACATAGTATATTATAAGGGGGAAGGTGGTGGCTTCCCCCAAGTCCGGGTTGTGGTGAGTCTTGTGAGTCCAAGTTTGCTCATGGCTCATCCTAACACCAAAAGTGCTCTAACCATGCACTAACCACCTTGTGTTTGGTTTTGTGCAGGTCTGTGTAAGTAGTTGATGCTTGTTATTCTTCCTAGTCCCATCCTAGAGCTCCAGCACAGCCCTATACCCCCAAAGTGTTGTAAGCTAGGGAATGTGCCTCGACTTTTTACTCTTCTGCTGCTTTTAGTTTAGATTCACCTTTGAATCCATTAAGGAGTTGGGGAGCATGTCACCAACTTTGTTCATACCTTTACTTAATAGGTTAGTGTGACTAGCAAGATTCACCATCACAATGTTCTTGTTAGTCACATTCATCATCTTGTTTTCTAACAACAAATATTCAACACTAGGACTTTTGCACATATAATCAAAATTAGAAAAAGATCTTGGATCTTCCATAGCCACACACAACAAATCAACAATTAAAAAACTTCATCGAAACACAAAAACACAAATCCTTGCCCCGATTGTGAAGCTCTAACATCAAGGTATGCACTTTTTTCCATTCAATTTTTGCAAATTTACAAAAAATACTTAGGACAAACAAGGCAAAGATGATAAAGTTGGGTGTTGAAACTTTCCACTCATCAAAGGTTTGGAGCAAAATTGTTTTTTAATTTTCTAAACAACATCTTGAAATAGTGATGTTGTAGCATCATCACATCATAGTTGTGAAGGCAAATTGTTGTGTGTGAAACTTGCTAGGAATGTCAAATTCTATGGGTGTTGAAGCTACATCACTATGTAAAACTTGCTACTAGAAACGTGTGGAACTTGATGTGTTGGCAACGGTGACAAGCAGAAGGCCAAGGGATCGATAGGAGCAAGAGTGAATTAGTGAGCTTGCCCAACAAAACAATGAGTAATGACAATGAATGTTGATAGACCAATTGATATTGTAGTACTTGAATGGATTTGGCATTAATTAAATTATTTTTCAAATTGTTGAATTTTTTAGGAATTCAATAGTCGAATTATAAAAATCTCAAAAAAATGAAGTGCATGTTGCTAAAAGTTTTGGAAAGTTAAATGAGGCACTATTGCAATGGCTTTCATGACACACGATTGTGAGGTTTGGACAAGAATAGGTGTAGAGGCAATGATGGATCCTTTATGGAGAAAACACAACTATAATAATGGAGAGATATTTACCCAAGATGTCCTGCCCGTAAAAACACCTTTGTCAAGCAGCAGCAGAAAATTTCTGGTGTATGGGGCGGGGGCAGGACATGTTAAGTAGTAGAAATTTTCCTTGGCAAAGGGCAGGGTGTTGTGAAAAATGAACTACCTGCTCTGGCAGGCATTTCACTTTAAATTTTGTTTCCCCATGCTACCCAATAGATACCGCCTGGGCTGGGGCATCACAATAAATTTTTAAAGAAAAATTACCCTATACATTTTCCCTTTTTCCTAAAGAGAAAACACTCAGGGCAGGGCAGGGCAGGGCAGGGCAGGACAGGGCAAGCTTGAGGGGACATCATAGGTGTGGATGAACAGTTCTCATCCTCATCCACAAGCATCATCTTCTTCTTCCATAATTCACACATAACAAACGCTTTGGGTGATTTAGGGTTTGAAGCTCTGGCTTTGGTTTTCGGTTTTGTGTTTTGTTTCTGGTGGTTTTGGGTGTGTTGTTAGTTTTCGCGAAGAGGGAGTGAACACTGAGCTGTTTTGTCTGTAAATTTCAAGCTTTTCTTCTGCTTCTACTACTACTAATACTACTACTTCTTCCTCTTCTTCTTCTTCGTCTTCTGATTTTTTGGGTTAGCTTATTGTTGTTGTCTGTAAAGTAGCTTACCTATTAGGGTTGAAAGCCGAATGCGTAATCTTGCATAGCAAACCAGTTTCTGTTATTTTAACAAAAACTTGTGTTCTCCTCTCCGATTTCCGAATTGAAACAGGGATCACTTCTGAAAGAAAAAGGAGAGAGAGGGTTTGTTGTGTTTGGGGTTTCCTGTTGTTTACTGTTTTGGAATAGAGACCCCTTTTTTCTGAGTGGATCGGTCTTTTTTGCGAAATTCTGGTAGAAATTCGCACACCCTTTTCCAGGATTTTCTTAGACTTTTTCTTTGGATTTCAGGTGGACACGAAGATCGGAACAGGCCTGGTGGAAATTGTCTCAGAAGAGGAGGAAGGAAAATGAATGCAAATAGGGTTTTGTTTTAAGATTGGTCTGGATACAGATCGTTCTTGGACTGATTTGGAGAAGGGAGGCCTACTTATGATGAGAAGGATTTTGCGGTTTACAATCCAAAGAGGTGAGAATTGGAACATGGAGATTGCTTTTGTTGATATGAAGAAGATTAGGGTTCTGGTGGAGCACTTGGATTTAGACGAGAAGCAAGAGATAAGAACCTGAGGTATGTGAACAACTAGAGGTAGAGGAGATTTGGTTGCAGATTGAAAGGGGGGAGAGCAAGGTAGGGGGAAGAAATTAGAGCTCTAGGAGATGCTGTCCTGGAGTGGTATCACACTCTGCCTCAGTGGAGCAGCACTCTACTATCTCAGTCGGAACACAGGCAGAGATGCCTTAACCTTAAAATCTGTGAAAAGGGTGAACCAGCTTCAAGACCTTGCTTTATTGCTTCAGTCAGCATGCAAAGTTCTTCCAGTAGTGGTTACAGTTGTGGGTCGAGTAGGCTCCGATACGCCCATCACTTGCGAGCACAGCAGTCTGCGAGGAGTGATTCTTGAAGAAACTGCAGAGCAACACTTTCTGAAGCACAATGACACAGGCTCATGGATTCAGGACTCTGCTCTCATGCTCTCTGTCAGCAAAGAGGTTCCATGGTACTTGGAAGATGGAACAGGGCGGGCCTACATAGTAGGTGCCCGAAATGCCACTGGCATGGAGCTCACCATAGCCAGTGAGGTTTTTGAAGAATCTGGGCGGTCACTGGTTCGTGGCACTCTGGACTATTTGCAAGGTCTGAAAATGCTGGGAGTGAAGAGAGTTGAGAGGGTGCTTCCCACTGGCACTGCCCTTACAGTAGTGGGTGAAGTAGTTCAAGATGATCGAGGGTTGATCCGAATCCAGAAACCACACAAGGGCCCATTTTATGTAACCCCAAAAAGCATAGAACAGCTGATCATGAACCTGGGCAAATGGTCAAGATGGTATAAGTACCTGTCAGTAGGTGTCACATGTGTTGGGTTGTACCTGGTTGTTTCATGTGCTGCCAAACATGTCATGGAGAAGCGGCGCCGAGCAGCCCTGCACAGAAGGGTGATGGAAGCAGCAGCGCAGAGGCTCAGACAGACAGCGATGGAGGGTGAGATGGCTGAAGGCCTAAATGAGCAGGATAATAAGGATGCAATCTTGATAAAGGAAGGTCATGCACCAAACTTGTGTGTGATTTGCTTGGAGCAAGATTACAATTCAGTTTTTGTGCCATGTGGGCATATGTGTTGTTGTATGTCCTGCTCAGCCCAGCTCACAAATTGTCCTCTTTGTCGGCGCCGCATTGACCAACTTGTGAGAGCATATCGGCACTAACTTTTTTTGCTCCCAAGCAAGTCTCAGATATGATTTGCAGAGTGACTGGCTTTGTGATCTACTATTCCATGAGGATTTTTTTAGCAGTTTCCAATGCATGTTGATTAACCTGTGATTGACTTTTCGATGAACTGGAGGTTGTAGCAGTAATGCAACAAACTCCAAGATTGCTTGATTTTCTATGATTCTCTGGATATTGGTTCTGTTGTGATTTCTTTCATCTAAACTGATCAGGTTGGGTGTGGAGTGCATGCATTGAGAGGCTAGCTAGTGCATGAGGAGTGTTTCCTTATTCAGGGTTAGTTTGATGCATTGACCAGGTTTCCTGAGTATTGAATACTTGAAGTACTTTTTTATGATCTATTCACCACCTTTCAGAGATTTGGTTGATGCAATTGATGTATTCAAAGGAGGTTTCTACTTGATAATGGAGAAGTTAAGGCAGAGGAAGTTTTCACTATGCTTATCAAGCTCTGATTTTCCAGTTTACATTTGCCCTAACAACTATTGTAAAATTTGTTAAAGAAGAGGGGAGAGCCTCTCAATGCCTAGGGTGTAGGATTTGAATTAACAATGTCTAGCTGCAAGAGCTGGCATTGAACCTCTGTAGTAGGTTCCAGTGAGGACTAGGAGACAAAAGTTTGCTCATTCTTTTGTAGCCATTACTCGTAAGTATGATGTGAAGTTCCTTCAATTCAATTCCTCACAGAAGTTGCCTGTTGAAGGAGCATGCCTAATGGATTGGAATGCTTGATGTTTTACAGACAAGAAGAAAATTACATGCAAATCCAGGTGTCATCCCCTCTTTCATTTCTTTTTCAACTTCCAAACTCCTTGTGTGCTAGCAATGTGCAAGGGTAGTAGAGATTTTGAATCCAGGTGTCATCTCCTTTCTATTTTGCCCCTCCAGATTCCTTGTGTGCTGGCCGGTTGCAAGGATAGAGCTGTTGAATCTTGGTACCTATCATCTTGTTTTTTCTTGCTCCTCCATCTCCAAGTTTGCTCCTCCAAGTTCCTTGTGTGATTCACAACTGGATAGAGCCTGTTGAATCCAGGTATCTACCATCTTGTTCTCTTTCTCCTCCATCTCTTTGTTTGCTCTAAATTCCTGGCATGATAGCAACTTCTAAGGATAGAGCTTCTTGTCTATATGGACCTGAAAAGCATCAGGCTGTTCATGGCATTGCACTTCCCTTTTGGATTACCAATGTTTTGGGCATTGGCACAGACTGTCTGGTCCTTGATACTCACACCCTCTCTTTGCATTGCTTCTTTCTTGCTTTGTTGAATTTTGTGGGTGGGGGTGACATTATATGTGTTTGTGAGAGACAGAAGAGGGGGAAGTCAAAGAACCATTGATAATGATCACCTTTATCTGCTTGGAGTTTGGTGCTTTCTAGGAGAGTGGATCAGGCAGGGTTGATCTGAGGATGTCAGGGTTTAGTTTTCCACTTTGCTTACAATATGAGGGACAAAATGAGCATGAGCAATAATTCTAGGAATCTAGAAGGAGGAATCAAAGAATCAGACCAGCAACAGCTGATAATAATTGTGTGCAAAGCACAGTTGCAAGGTAACAAAACTCCTCGTCAACATCATTGTGGACTTCATCAACATCATGATGGTGCTATTTATGTACAGTGGTTAGCTGTTTAGGAGCTTCAAGCAAAGCTGCTACTGTTAGAGTCTCTTTCCATTAGGCTACAAATGATGATAGTTACACATAGTGATGTGATCATAGCAGCCTAATGGAAAGCCACTGAAATGATATAGGGCCTTGTTTCTTGCTGTGGGAACATTTGTTTTCCATTGGAGAGTTGCAAGTGCATTGAAAATACATAATTAATCATGTTAGGAACTCTGGGAACACATGTTGTCATGGAAAAATGGACAGATGTCATTGTACAGTGAGTCACAATTTGAGGCTTGGCTCCTACAATTGGCCAATGCTTGACCGGTAACATGCCTTAGAGCTGTAGGATGACTTAGAGCTATGAGACGACTGTGAGCCCAGCTAGTTGGAAAAACATAATGGAAAGTTGCTGTGATCATAGCAGCCTAATGGAAGAGATGTCCTAACTGTGAATCGTCTTCACTGTTCCAACAACAATCAAAGTGGGCCCCTCACCCTTTCCCAACCATTTGATACGTGGAATCTCACCATTATCATCATCATCATCATCAGGAGCAGATCATGATCATGATCATGAGCTGCTGCAGCAGCAACAACAGAGATTGGAAGATGGAATGTTCGGACATCACAGTACAGAGGTTGCTTGCATCGAGGTTGCATCAAACCCTGTAGGTGAAGAAGGGGTTTGTAAGAATAAAGGACCTCTCTCTCTCTCTCTCTTTCTCTCTCTCTCTCACTCAGACGAAGGGGCGGAGGACGCCCGAGGGTTTGGGTTGGTTAGGGATTTGATGGGTCTAAGGTAAACACGCCTCAAAAGCATGAGCAATGGCGGTTGAAGCCGTGGACCTTGAGGAAGAAGAATCTTCTCCTCTTTGATCAAGGGTACTCGGTCCAAAAGAGCCACGTGGATCGCAGGGCTGGTTCTTCTCCTCGTCTTGACTCTTGTTGCGGCTTCCGAATCTTCGACAGCTTTTCATGTTTGCTGTGGAAGATCTCTCTCTGAACATGCTGCAGATCCCTGAGGAGGAGGACTGTAATCTCCTGAGTTTTGGAGATTTTGGGATTTTGTTGTTGTCTTTCTTCTTCTCTAGGGTTGGGGTTTTTTGCCTCCTCTTGTTCCTGTTTGGTTATTTATGTTTCTTAGACCCAAGATCTCTACTGACTTATTATATCATCAGATCATCTCTGGATGCTAATTTCAGGTTGACTGCGATCGCGAATGCACGAAGAAGCAGGCTCTCAGTACTTATAACTACTTTGGAAGAAGAGAACTTTCTTCTCTTTCATGTAGCTTCAAGTATCTGCAATGATCGAATACAATAAATGGGAACAGATTGTTGCAGTGGTTGATTTTTGCTATGGCTTCTTGCAAGGTTTTGTTGGGAATCAGCCAAAGGTCTTCAATCTTTTCAGCAGACAGCGATATTCTCAGAGAATTTGATGTAAGTCATGCTCCAGTGGGAACAGATTTACTGTGATTCTTAGCCCATGGATTGCAAGATTGTTTTCTGAATCAAGCAGTGTTGTGAGATCTATATGGGTCAGCAGAGACTGTGATCTATGCACTCAGAGATTTTGGCACTTGTGCGAGTTGAGTCCGGATGGTCCAGTTTCCTACACTTAGTATTTTCTCCAACAGGCATGCCATGGCTGTAGCATGATCATTATGTTAGAATGTCATGAATGGCCAGCTTCAAGAAGCAGTTAGCAGAATCCTAGAGGATTGCTGCAAGCATAAGGAAGAGCGTTGAGACAGGATTTGGAAACTAGGGTAAAGAGATAAGGCAGGCAGGCAGGCAAGCAAGCTTGCGTTCAGAAGCTCTCAAATGGCATTGAATAAGGGACCACCTAGATCTGGGCATGGGTCGTCATCAAGGCAGAGGTTGAAGCAGAGATTTGCATGCACATCAGGCATGCTTGTTGTCAATGAGGAGGATGAGCACCAAGCTAGTGTGGTTCATAACACTGCTTCAGCTACTCGAAACTTCTTCAGCTCCCTATCAGGGTTCAGACCACTTGTAGGCCAAAATAGGCAAAGGTCATGGCTTGTGCGAGATATGAGCTTGCCCAACTACTTGGATAGATTAGACACAGGTAGCAATGGCTCGTCATCTTTCAGTGACTCCATCAGTGGCTTTTCCAGTAATTTTGGGAGTGCACTTGACTTACCACAGTTGTTTGCAGTTGAAGATGCATTGTCAACTGGGGTGAAGGAGGTAGCACTGGAGAATCAGCAAGCTGTGGTGCAGCAGAGCCACTTGGAGGTGGGTCAAACTTCCTCCACATCTGGCCCAGGTGAGAACCAAGCTCTTCTCAAAGATCTGCCCATACACAGAAGTGAAGATGATTCCCATCTTCTTGTTGCTGGAGAAGTAGGGAAGGATGATTTACGATTGTGCGGTGACATAGAGGACCTTCATACACTCAGTGTCCCTGCAGCTGCCAGTGGGTCCACTGAGGAGGAGGAGGAGGAGCCATTCATGGTTCTGGAACAGTCTCTTGATCCTCCTCAATCATCCAGAAATGGGTTTGCTTTGAGCAGGGATAATTTGCATGACATTTCAGAAGTTGCAGAAGAGGAAGTGAAGGATCCTGATGTCCAAAACAAAACCTCTCCTGAAACAGAGGTACAGGAACATCAAAAGGCTGTCAGTGCAGCTATTTGTATTCAGGCCATGTACCGATCTTCTAGTGCTCAGGCTGCTTTCAGATCGAAGCATGCTGCAGCTTTGAGGATCCAGAGCTTCTACAGAGGGTGGCTGGCCAGAAGAAATCATAGAGTATGGATTGCAGGTTTGGTGAAGCTACAGGCTTGTGTTCGGAGGAACCAAGTATGCAAGCAGTACCACCAGCTACGCAATGTAGTGCTCATGCTTCAGAGGAAATGGAGGTTTGCCAGAAGGAGGAATTTGCAACTCCAGCAGAGTGAAGTGCTCAAACATGCAGCTATCAAAGTACAGAGTTCCTACAGAAGCTGGGTTGCAAGGAAAAATTTCAAGGTTGACCTTGAAAGGGTAGTGATGCTGCAGTCCCTTGTTCGAAGAAGGAATGCACAGAAGTGGTTCTGCCAGCTTCGTGATGCAACTCTCACACTTCAGAGAATATGGAGGGCTTCTAAACTGCAACAATCACAACTGCAGAGTGAAGCAGAGGAGTGGGCAGCTGTCAGAATACAGAGCTCTTTCAGAGGTTGGGTTTCAAGAAAGAACTTCAAGGCAGACATTGGCAGAGTGGTGATGCTACAAGCGTGTGTTCGTAGGAATCAAGTCCAGAAGGAGTACCAGCAGGTGTACAATGCAGTTATCATTCTCCAAGGAAGTTGGCAATCCTTCAAGAGGCAGCAACAAGTACAGGAAGAATGTCAGGGACATGCGGCTCTGAAGATTCAGAGTATTTACAGGGCTTGGTTAGTTCGGAGACACTATAGAATGTGTAGAGATGGAGTTCTGAAGATACAGGCATGGATAAGGATGAAGCAAGTCAGAAGAAAGTACCAACAGCAGTACAATGCAGTCCTCAAACTGCAAGAATTGTGGAGGGCAGCCAGATTACGTCGTTTAGAATTTTGCAAATTGCATGAGTGTGCAACAGCTGTTGTGATCCAAAAATGGTGGCGGGGTCATCATCAGCGGCAGCTCTATAGACTTGAGCTTCACTTGCAGCATCAATCTGCACAAAGAATCCAAGTTAGTTGGCGAGGTTTTCGGTCCCTCCAACTCTTATGTGTGGAAAAGTGGGTCAGAGAAAGAGCTGCCATATGTCTGCAGGCTGTCATTCGAGGGCATCAGGTTAGGCAGCGTATATTGCAGCAGAAAACTGCTGCATCCATTCTTGAGCAGCACAGGCAGGTGCTTTGTGCTGTTCTAACAATCCAGTCAGTTTTTCGAGCTTTTAAATGCCGAAGAGATTACCTCCACCTGCAGCAAAAGGTCTTGCTTATTCAGCGAACGTGGCGTATGTCCCAGCAGAAATCACAACTTGTATCTGCACTACTAAAAGCAAAAGCTGTTGATGTGACGCAAATTGTTGGACACCCTGAAGCTGAGGAAGTTTCAGCAGTTGCTGTTGCTGAGGAGAGGTTTACTGAGCCTAAGCAACCAAAACTCAGAGAAGAGGAAAGGAAAATTTTGACTTCTGATCCTGGTTGGCATATGGAATCTGTTGAGGCAGCTGTTTATCCAAAGACCACAGATGCAGAAAGTGGAGAACTGGAGCAGCCAACATTCTCAACTCTAAGACCCAATAGCTCATCTGTAGAAGACTGGAATAATCTGCAAGTAGATGAGCTTGATGAATGTTTGGACACCTTCTTGGCAGCTCTGCCTTTAGCTTCCCACTCTAGACGGCAGTCTATGTGTCTTGATATTGACCCAACACCATCTGGTGCACTTCATGTGGGAACCACAGTGTTTGGAAGAGCTGACAATATTTGCACTCCTGCAATATCCAACATGAACTCTTCAAATACAAATGAGGAGCAACAGTGGCAGGATGTGCAATGTGCGAGTGCAAATGAGGTGTGTGCAACTGTGATGACCCAGTACCCACAACCCACTCATAATGACAGGACATTGTCCCATGCCAGTTATTCACAAGAAAGCATCAGTGATCAGGTATTGTACATCTGCAGGGTTTTCTTTTTACAATTGTATATATAAATTGCTGTTTCGGATTCTTGTGGGACTGAATGTTGCTCATTCATTTTCATGTCAGGGACCATCACTTCCAGTGAATGGTGAGGGTTGCTCAAAGCCTCTCAAGAGTTCAAACAGGGATGAGGAGCGATTACAACAGTTTGCACAGGTTTTTCTTACAATGCGCCAGATATCAATTCAGCAACAGCGGGCACAATCTGCTCCACCATTCCCACCTTCCTCCTCAATTGCTCAACTCTCCTCAGAGGAGAGCTCTATCTCTTCAAGTCCACAACAGGGTGAACTGAATCTGACCACTGGAGTCAGCACTATCCAGAATGGACACGTGTCTTTGGAAATTAGGGATTCTATTCAGACACCTGAGAATCATGATGAAAGAGGACTCTCACAGGTGTATAACACAGGTACTGCAAATGCTCAAGATGTGGTGCTGGATATGGTGGAGCTTTTGAAAATGATGGAGCAATACTGTGACAGAGAGGCAGATGCAGCTGCTGATGCAACAAGCTCTAAGTCTATTTCTGGAGGTGATGACATTGAGGGTGGAAGAGCTTGGAACCTGCAAAAGAATGGTTACAGACGCACCTCCACAGCTGCACTTGGGATTAAGCATTTCAGACTACCAGATGTTAATGTCGTTTTGATTGTGCTTGTTGCTATGGTAGTGTACACTAGGACTGTGTGCCGTGATGTTTTCTCCAGGACCCGCCGGTTGCATCGCAAACCATAAAAGTGCTGCTGAAGGCTGGAGGGGTGGATTATAAACTTTGTGCTATGATTCAAGAGGACCCATTCAAGAGGAGCACCTTTAATGTTTGCTGCTGTCTATGAAGGTTCACACAATTCTTGTAAGCATCCATTTCACATTTGCTGTTTCATCAAAGAGATGACCCACAGAATGGAGTGAAAAACAAGATACTGTCCATTCTCGAGTACTGAAACAGCATGGTAGTGTAGATTCGGAGATAATTTATTTAGAAGACCCCCAGTTTGTCCTGCCACATTCACCACAGTACAGAAGGTGCTCAAGTGGTGAGTACTGTATACTGTCATATGGAGGCAACACATCAACCTGCTAGTTCTTATTATGACGGACAAGTGGGTGAGTGTATTATGGAAGCAGAAGAAGTCTTAAAACTCCGCAACTGCATCACCAAGGTTTATGTGAGGTAGAGTTTGTTTTTAAATAAAGTAGTGAGATAGAAGCACAGCAAGAAAATCTTTTTTTTTTTGGACTGCGCTCTTTTTTAATTACAAATGGGGCTACCTAAAGTGTGGTTGCCTCAATGAGGAACAAGTGTATCTGTATCAGCATAGAGAGTGGAGCAAAAAACATTCATTATTCAAAGTTTTGTTCAGTTTTTTTCATTTTTCACTCTCTCTTCTATGACCTTTCTTTCACTAAGTTGCTTGGAGTAAATAAAGAGATTGAACTGGTGGGTCTGCAATCACTAGTCCCAAAGAGTGCTGTTCATCACATCACAATGCATATTACATTTCTACTATAACATTTTCTGCACCAAGGTACAAAATGAGGTGATTTAATAACATGTGGATTTTCATTTCTTTCCTTTGTTGTGCTTAAATGATGTGTGATTTTTTGACAATGTGAGGTTTAAGCATCTTAGTTGAGGAAGATGACAAGTGATTTTTCAAATGAAAAACTGATATTTTTTCCTTTCAACTTTGAAGAGAATCTATATATTAAGGGAGGCAGTTTGTTTACTTGTCATGTTCAGATCTCCCAAACCACAGTGCATCTTGTTGTGTTCTTGGTACCATTTGAAACCCTTACGAGTAGGGGTGCACTGAGGTGATTTAGTAGGTGGGCTGTAGAAGTTTTTCAAAATCTTTCTTTGTACTAGCAACCTCTATGAATGTGGTATCTAATTGTGGTGACTTCTCACAGTTTTCTCTCAAAATATGACAAATGTTGCAAAAAAATTCCAAAAAACCATTTGTAAGGTTTGCACATGATTTTTTTTTGTCACAATACTAGGAAAATTCACCAGAAAAAAAACAGAGCAGCATATGCCACACTATCTATCTATTAAAGAAGGTAGTTTACTTGTTTTGTTTGTTTTGTTTTCCACATTGAAATCCCCCAAATACACAACATTGGCCTCACTGTGATCTTGAAAACATTGGAAAACCCTCAATGAGTACAGGTGCATTGAGGCGGTTTCATAATGTTCAAACTTATGGTGCAAGAGTTATTGAATATTGAGCAATTTTTTCATTGGAAATCCAACTAATCATACAAAAACTGGTTTTGGAAGGAGACAATTAGTTGGTAACAAGTTTATGCTTGGGCCAACAGCACAGGCCACACTAGTCAGAATGTATTCAAAGTGTTGAAGACTAAATTGAAGTATTTCTTGGCAATAGCAGTTGTAAATAGTTGTGTAGAGGGACTCAGGAGTGTGATCCATGCAAGAAAATGATAAGGCAAAATGCCTCATCGAAACCCATAAACCCTAAATTATTGGCATGTAAGCTATTTGAGAGTGGGAGAGTTTTAAAAGAGGAAACAGTGTGTAGGTATATACCCTACAGTCTATGTCTGATCTCTATTCAACTTTGGAATTTGCTGTTCGGAAAGAAGCCAATAAACAAGACCCCCAAGAAAAATCCCAACAAACCAAGAATTGCTGTAGATGACAGAAAACACTAGGGGAACTTTGCTTATGATCCCAGCTGCAGCAAGAAAGCCAGGAACATTTGGCAGGATTCCAGCAACAAGAGCCACCAAAGCTGAGAGATTAAAGCCTTTTGTATACCAATATGGTCCTTTCTCATCGCTTGAATAAAGCGCATTGATGTCAAGACTTCGATCCCGCACCCAAAAATAATCCACCAACATAATGCCACCAACTGGACCCAGTAATGCGGAGTACCCAATTAGCCATGTGAAAATAAAGCCTTGACTTGACTGTATTAATCGCCATGGCGCAAGTAAGATCCCCAAAACAGCTGTGAAAATCGCTCCTCCTCTGAAAGAGAAGATTTGTGGGTTTAAGTTCACCAAAGAATTGGCCGTGCCAACCACGTTTGCAGCAATATTTGATGCCAAGACAGCTAAGATAACCCCAATCAACGCTAAGAGAGTTGGAAACAAGCCACCAATTAAACTCATTACTTCAATCGGGTCTGAGATTGCACGTCCAAATATGGTGATAGTGGCTGATGTAACAGCCACACCTATGAAACTGAAAGCGGCCATGAAGAGTGGGAGACCAATTGCTTGGCCTGCAACCTGATCTGCTTGGCTTTTTGAAAACCTTGTGAAATCTGCATGGGATTAGTGGATCAGGATTTGAACATACTTGACTGTTACAAAAAAATTGAGGTGCATGGTGAGGGGGAAAAAAAACACAAAGTGTCAGGTAAGGCACCCAACCCACATGAGGAGCCTCACAGTTTTGAGCCCTGTGAATGAGAGTGGGCAGTAGTCCCAAGTGAAGAATGGGGAGATTCACTGGGCTCAAACATGTGATGCCCTATGCACATGCATGGGTCCCTTACTCTTCATAAAGACTTTTGAGATTTCTTGAGAAAAGAAGGGAGTTCACGGAGTGGTCAACCCACTCTCTCAGCCTGGCAAGTGTGTTACACTCTGGATGATGTGTGTGTGCTGACAGAGAGAGCTCCAGGCAGGTTCACATGGATTAATGATAAGCACACTCAAAATAAAAAGGAATCTTTTTTCCAAATTCTTAATGTAGAGCTGCTCCAACAACAACAATTGCAAGTCTTGAACATATGGATCTACATTTAAATCAGGGAGCTCATAATATATATATATATATATATAATGAATGCATTCCACCTACCTGGAATGTTGAGAGTGAGAGAAACCCAACATCCGACATTGGCTGTCAATGCAGGAAAAAACACCTGCCAAAATTGACCAGCTTTCGCACCTCCAGGCACAAACTGTGAGGGAGCAGATAATATGGGTCCAAATCCACCGGCTTTGATGTATGCCCAAGCAAGCAACGTGCAAGACAAGACAATCAAAATTGGAGCACTGTATTTTTCCAACTGCTTGATGCTTGCAATTCCATTCCATATGATCCCTACCTGCTTATAGTGCCATGTGAACACTTCAAACCCATGGTCAGTTTCAAAATCAATGTAAGTCTTATACCAACAACCAAAGAGAAGCAAAACCCATGCCGAAACAAACGGGTTCAAGACATTGCAGTAGTAGAAGATTTTAAGCTTTGACCAACAGCCAGAATGAAATGCACATATAAATGGAATCAAAGATCGATTGATTCCGTAGTCCCTGTGTCATCAGGACTCTACAATGCAGAACTAGACAAGACAAAGCAGGTTTGATCAGAAAAGATTGTTGCAGTAAGGTTTAGAGTTTAGGGTTTAGGGTTTATCATCATCATCATCATCACGTGCATCCCACCTGTAGCAACCAGAAGAGCATGAAGGAGGCAAATTCAGGAGCACTGATGCCAAGCCATGGAATGACGGGCCATTCATGAGATGGAAGAGGAGCTGGAGCTACTGCATGATGGGCTGCAAGAAGAGTATTGAGTAGCTGGAAAATGGCCTGGCCACCAATCCAAGTCTGAATTCCAAACCAGCCACAACCGATGAAAGCTCGCAACAGAGCAGGCACGTTGGCTCCCACGATGCCGAAGGGCGCTCTTGCAATCACGGGGAATGGAATGCCGAATTTGGTGCCGGCATGGCTACTCAGAACCATGGGGATGAGAACAATCACGTTGGCCAGAAACACTGTGATGATTCCTTGCCACCATGCCATGCCCATCTCCACCAAGCTTCCTGCCAAGTAGTACGTGGGTACCCCCACCACTAGCATCACCCACAAGCTTGCCATGTCCTTGGCCGTCAGTATCCTCCCCTCTTCCATTATGGGTGCAAAATCCTGGTTGTACAACCACTTGTCCGGATTGATTGGAGCTCTTGGACAATTGGGTTCCAGCAACTTCCCCCAGAAAGTCTTCGTCCTTGACTCAGCTGCAGCTGGTTTTCCATCGGAACTTGACGATGAATTAGCATCTGAGCCTCCCAGCTCTGCTGAGTTGAGGAGAGAGCTGATGATATTGGAGCTAGATGATGATGCACCCGTGACATCCAATTTATCTGCTGCAGAAGAGCTCACAAGGAGCTTCTCTTTAGTAGTATCTACACCCTTGGACATTCTCAGACTGCCAAGAAGCTCACGAATCGTCATAGCTGCAAACTAGAGAACAGAGTCTCGACACTCTTTGCAAATCAATCTATGAAGCTGTTTCTGAATGGATTCTCCAACAACAAAATTTTCTCACGATTCTCTCAGGAATTTATAAATGCGATGATGATGATGATGAGAGAAATTGCGAATCTCCTCTCGTCAGCTCTCGATTCGCTCGCAGTCCTGCACAGGGAAGAGCAAGGCAGGAACTCCGGGTGGGAAGCCAGCCGGCGAGTACTCCGGGAAGGAAGGAAGCCGGCCCGGCGAGAACTCCGGGTGAGCTTTCTTCGCATCTTTAAAAGCCAAAAGTGTTGGAAAGATTCATTCCGCCGCTGACGAGACTCTCTTTTCATCCACTAAAGTTGATCACCATTCTTTTGCTGCTGTGGCGGTGGGTTACTTTTCATCCACTGTACAACCTTTAGGATTCATCTACCTATTATGTTAATCACTTTTCTCATCCGTCACATTAACATTTATTTTCTAGTTGTTCCTGCAGTGAGCAGCCTTTTTCTTTTTTTTTTGGCTGGCTATATATCGCCAAAAAGCGAAATGAATTTTTTTTAAAAAATGCTAAAATCAAGTTTTTTTGAGATTTTTCATATCAAGAATTCAACCAAAATTTTAATTTTTTGTCAGAATCTGGGCTGCGGGTTTTTCTTCCATCGCTTAGTTCTGTCAAAGCTTTGCTAGCGAGTGAAGTTCTTTCTCTGCTTTGCTTGATCCTTCTTCGTGGTCACGAGACCGCGCAGCAGAAGTCAAATTCCTTGCGCAAAAACTCGGAGGTGGGGGCGGTGACGGTGGAGGTGGGGTGACGACCGTGGGACCGCCATTGCCCCAAGGTAACGGTGGAGAGACTTTGTGGGCAAATAAGTAAGTAAGTTTGAGGTGAGAAAAGAATAAGAGATTTTTTGTAAGGCAGAAAAGTGTTAGGGCCCAGCCAAGCTCGCCATCCCCAAAACGCAAAGGAGCTCCGCGGGAGTTTGCGGTGACGGTGGCTGTCGGGGTGCCATCGCTCCCACACATCTCTCTCTCTCTCTCTCTCTATATATACCGAGCCTCGGAGGACGGTAGCTTCGCAAGGTTCGG
>Ga0209208_10005472_pt1 | contig 17706 bp, 16 predicted proteins | sample S1TSphfallax_3_FD_187694 | JGI IMG/M metagenome (GOLD analysis project Ga0209208, IMG submission 187694) | Host-associated microbial communities from peat moss isolated from Minnesota, USA - S1T2_Fd - Sphagnum fallax MG (SPAdes) (version 2) | ecosystem: Host-associated > Plants > Peat moss >... | reverse complement strand
AGGAGGGTTTACAGGATAGGTTCCTAAGTGGAAACCTTGGTGGAACTCAAACACAAATTGAGTCATAATGGGTTTCTAATGAATTGGTGCATTCATGGGTGCTAAATCACATAATCCCCTTCTTTGCAAAGTGAAGACATACAATATCTGTGCAAATCACATAGATTGATCAAGTGTGGGACAAGTTTGTAAGTAAACACAATGAAACCTTAAATGGATGAAAACTAAACAGGATGAAAATACTGTCTGTTGAGGTGATACTTGGACATGGAAAATATGGCCTTGGTGGAGGATTAGGGGTCACTTATGGCATGTTGCATCTACCATTTTGAATCCTAAAAACAATATTTAACAAATTTTCATACTCCAAACATTTTTGCAAAAAATTGATGTATTTGAGTAAGGTAATATTTCCCATTTTGAAGGGACTTCAAAACAAGAAAAAACAATGTTATATTCAGTTTCTGACTACCTTGAATGTGCTTGCAAGTAGGCTGGGTTGTACAAAAACCGTAAACAAAATTATACTCTCTATTTGAGCAACTCCTAGTAGCTTTCATTGCCAAACCCAATAGGACCTAACTTACTAATATTGTAGATACATAATTTTCATCCAAGAGAGAGATTCCATCACCCTCCAATTAGGTATGGCACATAATGGCCATTGGTCATACCCAAATGCCAATTATGTTTGATAAGGGTGATTGCTCATTCCCAAATGCCAATTATGTTTGATAATGGTGATTGCGCATTCCCAAATGCCAATTATGTTTGATAATGGCCATTGCTCATTCCCAAATGCCAATTACGTTTGATAATGGCCATTGATCAAACCAAAATGATAAATTATGGCCAATAAACAACCACTCGTCAGACTCAAATGTTAATTTCATGATATAATGATCATAGCATTTTATGTGGTGATTATGGGAGAGCATGTTATCCTACTACAAGATTGAATGAAAAGGGGTCTTTACCACCATGTGATGGAGATGCTCATACACATCACAAGGCGTCTTCATAGACTTCAACCACACAACTTCACTACCAATATGAATCCTTAGATGTCTAAAATAGTATTTCATTATTTAAAAATTTGTTGTTTCACACCTTTTTAATAAATAAAAAAAGGATTGTAACTTTTGTTTTTTCCAAGTTCAACATAGCTTCTAACATGACATCTATTAGACCTTGTTAAACTTTGACATTACAATAATATAAAAACCTCCCCTCATATTACATAATGTCTAAGGAGTAACTTTCAAATACAAATTCTTATGTGCAACATTTTCAAACTATTATTTGTTCCATAGTCTACATGGAATTTTGACTAAATTGATAATTCAATTTAGAGTAAAAAAAATTGTAACATAATTGCAATGCCTTCATGAGTGGAGTGCATCATCATTTGAACATTGTAAGTTGGTCATTTTCATCTCTTCTTGAGAAAATTCCAATTATTCATATGAAGTTTAAATACTTGTATACTCTTAACAATAGTATCCAAAATATTACTTGCACTTGTCCCATGCATAAAAACATGTGCATCAATGAGGTGTGTCAACTCGTGTCAACATGATAGCTCAATCACAATCTTCCTCAAATTCTGAATCCAATCTACTTATATAATATCCCTGGGTGGTCGTCCTTTAGGGGTCGAAGTGCAGTGACGGCTTTAGGTGACAAAACCAGTTTTGGTCCCCCTTTTGTTTTCTGTGTACTGGAGTTATCCAGAAAGTCACCCTGTCTTTGGGCCTGCTTCCACTCCCTATCCCCTCTTTCAGTGGTATCCGCAAAGAAACTCAGCATTTAATGCACAAGGTTCGAGAGTAATTGTAGTAGTTGTACAGGTAGGAGTCATCATCCTATACATTAAAGGATGTCGGGATGAGAAATGAAGCCGCCCCTGAACCCGCGCGTCCCGTCATCCGTCCCATCATCCCTCCTCTGTCCATCCATCCGGTGGTCCATGCGGATCGACACTCGAAAGCTCTGAGGTTGCCGGCTGCACACCATCCCTCTACCTGGCAACCATCCCTCTACTGAGTTTGACACTGCAAGTTTCTGGCCCCCAAGAATGGAAGGAAATAAAACATATATTAAAGGACGTCGCCCACCAAGAATGGGAAGGAAATAAACCAGGAATGGCCCTCCATCCTTGTCCCTATTTAGATACATCATCATCCTCCATGTGCTGCTTGCTTGCTGGACGGTGCATAAATAATGCGTTTTTTTGTTTTTTTTCGGTCAATTTTGTAATGCACCGATGAGGTTGTTGGCTGCACACCATCCCTCTACTGAGTCTAGATTTGATTTTGTTAGTTCTTCAGGAAAAAAAAAACCCACCAAAAAACAAACAAAAGAGGAGCAACAATTTGCAAAAGAAAGGGTTCTACAAATTTGGAAACTACATCAGGTTTTTCTGTTTTTTTTTTCAGTATTGGGTCTTCTTCAGATCCGTCCGTGAGAAATTAAGGAAGTAAGTAAGGCTCTTCTTGAGGTGGCTGTTTTTATTTTCTTCTGTTGTTGTTGTGGGTTTGCAAAGATCTGAAGTTTCGGAATTCGAAGTTGGCAGTTTCTTCTTCTTCTTCAAGTCTGACTGATTTCCGACTTTGATCATCACATTTGCAAATTTCGAGTTAGCAAAAGAAAGGGTTCTATAAATTTGGAAACTGCATCCAGTTTTTTTTTTTCTTCAGTGTTGGGTCTTCTTCAGATCCGTCCGTGAGAAATTAACTTCTGTTGTTATTGTGGGTTTGCAGAGATCTGAAGTTTCGGAATTCGAAGTTGGCAGCTTCTTCTTCTTCTTCAAGTCTAACTGATTTCCGACTTTGATCATCAGGTTTGCAAATTTCGAGTTAGCAAAAGAAAGGGTTCTACAAATTTGGAAACTGCATCCGATTTTTCTGTTTTTTTATTTTCCAGTGTTGGGTCTTCTTCAGATCCGTCCGTGAGAAATTAAGGAAGTAAGTAAGGCTCTCCTTGGGTGGTTGTCCTTTCCATCCATCCGTCCCGTCAAACGTCCATCCAAGTTCTTCATCCCGGAAGTAGAAGATGATGGAACGGGAGGAGGACGACGACTCATGGCGGCGGCAACAGATAATCCCCAAACGATTTGTGCTATGATGCCAAACTTAAACAGTGGGTTTTGTTTGAAAAGATTCTTAGAATCTTCAAAATCTGTGCCTTAGTCAATTTAATTTCATAATGGTAGAATCATAATATCTCCACTAACCCAATTGCAGAACCATTGAAGTTGAGGGACATCAATTGTTGGTTGTACACCAACTTCCCATGAGTGTAGTTAGAGTGACATCTTTACTCTTTTATTTTTCTTCTACAGATTTGCTATTTTTTTCCCTTCCTGCTTTGATTCTTTGGGAATTTTTTCTGAGACATAGTTTGGATCAGGCTTTTGTGCTGAGATTTTTGTGACTCTTCTTAATGCTTTTATGCAGGAAAACAAGTTCCTCAAGTTTTTGGGTTTCATGTGGAACCCATGTCATGGGTTATGGAAGTTGCCGCACTGATGGCTATTCTGTTGGCCAATGGACAAGTATGGTGATCTATCTTTTTTATTTGGTTCTTGCTTTGATGTTATCATTGGTTTTGTTTTGTTTGTTTTGTTTGTGTTTTCTCCCATCTTCTTCATTTTTGGCTTTGATTACAGTTTTGTGCGAAATACATATCCAGGGCCAGCCACCAGATTGGGAGGATTTTCTGGGGATCCTATTCTTGCTGATTGTGAACTCTACTATAAGATTCATTGAGGAGAACAATGTTGGTAATGCAGCAGCTGCCCTCATGGCTCATCGTGCACCAAAGACCAAGGTCTGTCTTCAACACCTGTTTGATTTGTGCCAAAGCTGTTGTCAAGGGGTTGTGAAGTGAGCTCAGGCATCTAGACATGGAGGACAAAGCTGAATGAGACTCTCTAAGACCAGAAGCCTCCTGAAATTATGAGGATTCTTTTTCTAGATAGGATTTTCTCTTTAGGCTTTTTGATTAAGCCAAGAGTCTGCAGCAAATCATCTTTTTTGCTTAGGTACTATCTTATTGGAAATGGTGCTTTTGGATGCAGAAGATGTTACAAGTTTTCAGAGAAAGTGATGTCATATGTCACAGTGTCCGAAGGTCACGGGTACACACTAGTTCACATATACAAAACTTGCCCTGCCATCTAAATAATACATTATGAAATTTCTCCAAGTGCTTTTCACTATCTGTTACCCTTAAAATGCAATAAAGGATGAGGAATTTACTATGTGGAGATGGCTGTTCCAGGCTTTTATGGTCCTGTGGGTCCGCACCCTTTTTCTCGCATGAAAAGGGCTCATATGGTGGTGCTGTATGTCTATTCTCTATCTACTACAGTGGTGTGCCTACAATGCTTCTTTATTTTTTCAGCTCAATTATATGACCTCACAATCTCTTCCAAACCCTAAAATAGAGCTACTGATTGTGCACATGACACAAAACTTGTCAGAGAAAAAGCAATAAAAGAAAAGGATACATTAATCAAAGCACTCCCTTTCTACTGGCTCTTCTCACGACCAGAGAGGGTTTGGGAATGTGATGTTGCCCTTGTGGTCGGCCCTCTTGGGTGGTTCATTTGTCTTCTTGGATGTGAGTCCTTCCATTTTGTTCCTTGTATTCGCCCTTGTTTTGGGTGCTTTGGGTTATTTTATGATTGGCAGGGGTTTCATCATTTCTACTGGTGCTTTGTGCTTTTGGTTATGCAAAGTGCATATACTGCACTAGGTGCATGCTATGAGATTTACATTGACTTTACTTAGAGTTAGTTTTCAACAGTATTTCACTTCACATTATCTCATTAATCTTATAAATAGTAATTTATATTCCTTGACAAGGTTTAAGACAGAATATCGTGAATTTAATTTTTAGTTTCAGCATTTTATACTAAAATTTAATAAAAATTTCATTACTATGTGAATAACAATGTTTAAAAGTTGAAAAAAAGGTAGTGGGGTGGGGGCGGGGGGAGATGAAAGAAGCACCCAAGAGGAGGTGGCTTTGCGAATAGCTCTAATGGATTAAATCTTTGAAATAATTAAAAAATTTATTCACCTCCCTTTACCCACTTCTGAAGGTAGTCTTTTGAGCTAGTTCTAAGTTACTCATGTTGATAAAGGTGTGTTTCAACCTGTTTCCATCCGTAAGGTTCAAGCTATCTCTGGTGTAAAGGTGTTACAGATGAGAGGGAATGCATCATCACCATGCCCTCTGTAAAGTTTTACACCTTTACACTGGAGCACACCTTAAATCAACAATTAAAATACGAACTCACAGTAGTTTCCAGTAACATGAAATGCTATGCATCTGTCAGCTTTCGTGGAGGGGCACAACCAACAGATATCCTTCTTGGGTGAGAGGACAAAAAGAGATGGAAATCGTGCCCCTCCCAGTCTTCAGGAGCGACTGAAAAAACCCTTGCCCCTCGGACACCTTGTAACTATCTATCTTTAACTTTGATAATTTTGTCTTGTGCTTTAAGACAGGTAAAAGCCCCATGGGTGAGTGACATTCTCCAAAATGCAAACTGTAACTCCACTATGGCCTTGTCCTATTCCCTTATTTGGGAGATGACTAACCACCAGGGCTTTACCCTACACTTCAATTGGGGCCTTTGGAGTATGCAGGAGGAGTACAATGGGAGGGAATTTCATCTTTTGCCAAGTCGCTCTTGTGTTGTGTGCATTGTCCACAATGTCTCTTCTCCTTCTTGTTGACACTTTTGATTGAGTGCTTCTTTTTTGGGTGGCTTTCAGTGTGTGTGTGTGTTTTATTTTGTTCAATTTTGTTATGTAGCTGAAGTGGCTATTATCCATAATGGACTCAAATTTCAGCTGTACGCAAGTGAAAGATTTAAGCATCCTTTTATAGTTTTGGCTATGTACAGGAACTTAATCTAGAATCTGGCCTTTTTTTAAAACTTTTTTTTTGAAATTTGACAACTATGTACAAAACCAGAAAAAAAAAACACTTTTGTTTTGCCATTTGAAAAATAAAATTCACCCAAAAAGGAAAACACGGGCTGAAGGCTTTGGAATAGGTCACAATGACAGTGAGTTTTTGGTTCTTCTGGCGATGTTTCCCCATTTGCACTTTCATTGTTCTGCAAATTAGAGAGTTCTAAGTTTCAGTCACAGTGTTTTTATTTTTTCTAGAAAAATTTTGTTGCATCAAATTTTGGGAATTTTTTTCTCAAAAAAGTGAAAGAGAAAAACTCCTGTATTGCTGACTGGGTTGTTTGTGGTGTTCTGAGAAGTGTTCTGAGAATTAGAGAATTATCTCGAATGAATGTTTCATTGAATGATGGTGCAGGAACAACCAAACAATTAATAATTTGTTAGCATTCTTGTGCACCCTTCATTGCTGTAAACCTTCACAAGACTTTCACATTTGTTGCTTTTTGTGTTATTTGTTGTGTCCCCGATTTTAATTTTCGGTTTTTTTTTCACAAAATGTTCTGATGTCATCTCTTTGCACCGATTGGACTTTTATCTTCTCCCTCCAGAGCATCCCTCAGTTCTCACTGACCTGATAAGAATATTTATGGAATTCAAGTTTAGTTATTTATTTATTTATTTTCAACCCTACCCATAAAACTAAAACTGGGATTACAAATAGGTGGGAGACTACTAATAACAAACTACTTATATAAAGGGACCAGCAGTCAAATTAAATTTATTACACTCTTCTCTCTTTACCAGCCTTAGCAAACTGTGCAAAAATTTTGGGCCAAAACCATTTTTCTGAACCAAAGCGCCATGTTTGGACTTTTCTTGATCCAATTTAACATCCAGAGTCACATACTGCGCACTGCTGCGGATGCTCTTACTGTCATACTCACTGTGCTTTCTTCTACGAACCTTGTGAATTGCGCACAAAATTATCTTGCAGTAGTTCAGCGTCTGCTGCGGAGATTGCGTCATGTTTTTCTGACTTGAGAATCCAAAAGCTCTTCACGAGACAATAAGAAGGAACCCGTTTTCTCTTTTCAGTTTCGCCAAGGTAATCCGATGGAGTCGTAAAAGCAAAGTTTTTCACAAAGAGAGCATATGCAAACAAGGTGTGCTTGCTTTGTTTCAGCCTTATCAAGAGCTGAGATTTTGGAGCTGACGAAAGTGGTGCACAAGACCAAGATGAATTTGGCAGATTTGCCAGATGATTGCATAGCGGCAATCATTTCTCACACAACACCATTTGATGCCACTCGACTGGCGAGAGTGTGCTGGTCCTTCAAAAGAGCAGTTGAGATTGACACAGTATGGGAGAATTTTCTGCCTTCGGACTACGAAAGCGTGTGTAACAAGAGTTGGGCAGAGGAGGAGGAGAGCAGCAGCAGAAGAAGAAGAAGCAGGAGCAAGAAGGACATAGTGATGACCATGACCAAGGGTTTGTTCTTGGATCAGGGTTTTCAGAAGTACGTCTTACTGCGACGCACAAGGGGAGTCTGTAGAGTGCTCTCCGTGGCGGCCATGAATGTAGCTTGGGTTCAGGACACTAGATTCTGGCGTTGGGAACAATCTCGAAGCTCTTGCTTTGGCAAGGTGGTGTACAACTCTTCCTTCTTCTTCTTCTTCCTCTCTTCTCTTCTTCAATTGTGGTTTGCATAGCAGCAATGTGCTTCTTAACCATCTGCCCTAATCACCAACCACTCATTAGGACGAAAATTAGGGCAGATAATTAAGGACATCTTTTTATTAGGTTGCTGTGATCACAGTAGCTTTCCATTATGTTTTTTGTAACTAGTTGTGCTCACAGTCATCTCAAAACTCTACTGGTCAAGCATTGACAATTGCAGGAACTGTGACTCAAACTTCGACTCATGAGATCTCACGATTTTTTTTCATGAGGACATATGTTCCCAGAGTTCCTAACATGATTAATTACATGTTTTCAACGCACTTGCAGCTCTCCAATGGAAAATGTACTGCAGCAAGAAACCAGGCCCCTATGAAAGTGGCTTCCCATTAGGCTGCTGTGTGTGATTCTAATGAAAAGAGATGCTAAGGCGGAAGTTCTTCTGATTAAGCAATTGCTTGCTTGATTATCCAGGTTGCTCATTTGCTGGCGGTCTGCTGGTTAGAAATAAGCGGGCAATGGAGCTGCTCTTTACCACCAGGCTCTTACACTGCAGTCTGGCGCCTCCGGATCACCAATCCTCAAGGCGGTCGCAAAAACTTCCTCTCTTGGAAATTACCATTGACATTTTGCATTTCTGTTGGTGATGATGATGGGGAAGATTCAGCGGTGGAGAGAGAGCTAAGCTTGTCACAGATTCCAAGTGGTGGATTTGAGGAATGGTTCGAGTTTGCAGTTGGAGACATCATTATCCATCCGGGGGTGGCCACATCCACCACAGCAAAGCAAGTCTGTGTTGCATATTCTATTAGAGAGACTGATTGCACCTACTGGAAGGGGGGTTTGTTTGTTGATTGTCTGACATTGAGGCCCTCAGGTTGTAAGGAGGCTGTGCAACCCAAGCTCCATGATATGGAATTGAGCAAGATTCGAGGTCGCCCTGGTGTGTTCTAGGCAATTGGAAGTCATGTCCATATATAATGTATACAACATATGCAATGAAGTTATGTAGACTATGAAGCAAGTTTTTTCCCAAATGTGGGCTTCTCTCTCTCTCTCTCTCTCTCTCTCTATGTCCTTTCCATTGCTTGCAACTTTGCACTGACCTTTTCGATTGTGGTGAAAGAGATGGTATCACTGAGAAAAACCCCAGATGATGAACTCTTTTGTGAAGCTGAAACAAGATGATCAAATTTGCTAACATTAGTTGACTTTCTTTCTTCCAGTATTCACTTCATGATGTTCACAAAATAAGTGGAACAGACCAGAGAAATTGCTCCTGGGTTGAGATAGATGAGGAGTAGAGCTTGAATGGTGTTGGAAGTTGAAACACAAGCTGGGGTAACCCAAACTGGAGTTGAAATCACTTACAGCAAAAAGATATCACAACATCAACCAGTTGGTTGGCTGGCTTCAATGGGCAAATACGCACATACATAGACACAGACTGATCCTCAAATTGTGTGTGATTCTCAGTGTTTACCTCAATACTCAAATAGCCTGATTGGATTATCCCATCAGAGAGCACAATTAGCATCACCAAAATGTAAATACCAAGGGGCTCATTCTACCATTTGGACAACCAAGTTCTCCAAGCCAAATTGGGTATGAAGGGGACCTTACCATACATGCCATTCCCTTGACACATCCCCCCTCTTCTTTTTGCTAACAATTATTGGTGTCTAATTCAACCAAGCTTGTTGCTAACAAGTTCACCCTATTGGGCTTGCCTAGTGATCACTTGTTTAGCAAAATTATCCACCAAGGGCCCTTTCTCTAGTAAATGATTTATATAAGGTTTATGCATATGGTTATTCATATTGTAGGGATCTAGTTTATGTGAAAGGGAAGCACCTAAGAGCATCTCCGTTATTGCTAGTAAACTTCTCGTGAATAGCAACTACATGTGCATATTGTCATTGATGTTTTTTTCAACCCCACCCATAGTTTGAGACTTTAAAAAGCTTGCAGTGCTTGGCATAATTTCTTTTCTCATCCCATCTATTATTCACACAATACTGAAAGCAGGCATGGGCTGTCAAGTGAGTTTGTTGACATCAAGCACCAACATGGAGTTTGTTGAAAGGCTTATGGTGTAATTAGATGCTGTAAAGATGGAGTCAAGTGCAGGGAGTGTCGCATGACTCAAGACTTCTAAACAGATAGGTTGACAAACAGCCAAGAAGGAATGTGGTGTGTAAAGCTTAGCAATTGTGCAAAGTACTAGCTTTCACCTACAAGGCAGTGCACTTGTTCCATTTGCAACCAAAAATGACATAGCATACCCTCTCAGTTTCTGCATCCAGACCCAACTACAGTCATTGTCACAAACCTCAGTCAATTCTTGTCATATTAGGTTTGGTTTTGCTAGGGTGTACACGATAGTTAATTCAAATAGGTATTCTGGAGTTTTTTCTGCAATCTTGTAGATATGATTGACACTCTCGGTACAGGGTCAAGTGGACAAGACTGTCAACTTTTTCAGGAAATGTAGAGAAGGAGGGTGCCAGGTTACCAATTGATAAATCTGAGATGGTTATAACTGACACGATTGCTGCAACTCTCAGGTGCCAACTTCCAATGGGTTGTGGTTTCATTCAGTGATTTCATCAGTGCTCATAAGTTGAATTCTTGAAGCTCTCTGATTCCAAAGTGTGCAAATCCATTGCTGGGCTTTGCAAGTCAGAAGAAGAATGGGGCAAACACACTGCACTGGTTGCAGATTTTGAAGTGTCCAACTTCAAAAGTTAGGAGGCAGAGCCCAATGGATGAGCCCCTCAATCATGGCAGTTGTTTTGCTTTCAACAGATGAGAAGTTTAATGACTTACTGAATGCAGCCTCTCAATTTCCTGAAAAATCAACCTAATGCTGTGATCTGGGTCATGAAGACCATGGGGACATCATTGACAACCTTCAGAATGCAGTGAGTTCAGTATGGACAAGAGTTGGTGTGTACACCTATGGAAATCTGAATGCACCAACTTCAGTAGCATAAAATATTGTTCAAGTCATTCATCCTAAAGAAGAAGTTTAAGAAAAAAGGTTTCTCTGTAAAGTTGCTAGAATATCAAGAAGAGAAGAAAAAAATTGTGCAAAAAATTGGCGAAGAATATCAAACAAATCAATCTGCAAATCAACAAAAAATCAGCCATGGTGGACATTCCCAATAGTCTTCTGAAGCCACTCAATCCTCACTCATCTACCATGCTAAACATGTTCGAAGCCAAATATGCTTAAAATGTGAGCACATTCTGAAGTCACCCACCAAGCCAAATTGCACAAATTGACCAAAAACAACAAAAAGTCCACAAAGATGGAGAAAATTCTTGCCACCCAAGTCCAAACTCAATGGATGCTCTTTCCTTTTCCCATAAAAAACTTTCCATTGGAAAACCATAGGGGTCATCAATCAACCCATGAGAGCACACAACATCATTATATGTTATCATTTCTGGTGGCTTATGTATGGTGAAAAGCATTAGACACCAATAATGATGTGCATATTCTTCAATGTATTGGGAATGGGTCATTCAATCTTTGGATGTACAATCTAAGGGGTCATGAACCTGTGATTTGTATAAAATATATAAATACATAATTGTTCAAATTGTGATTGCGAGAGTTTTGCAATTGAGAGGCCTTTATAGCTCAGTGGTAGAGCGTCAGTCTTGTAAACTGAAGGTCCAGAGTTCGATCCTCTGTGGAGGCAATCTTTAAGATTTTGTGATCCCTAGGAAGTTTTGGCTAAACTCTTCCTTGCAGACTTAACAGCAAGAGACAGGGTTTCTTTTAAGGATTTTGTGTTGTAGTCAGAGTGGCGAACATTCAGAAAAAAGACTTGGGCAAATTGGCCAAATTTGGCTATCGAAAGTAGAAAAAAAGAATCTTTCTCTTTTCTTGGCTACCTACTGGAACTTAGTATAAAAATCTGCCTATTGCAAAAAAAAAGTCCCCGCCATGGGTGAATTAGGGTTTTTTTCCCCATAAAAAATCCTTTGTATAGGTTGAAAAAAAAAATTCAGGTCTTAGGGTTTAGGGTTTCCAGTGCTTCTTTTACTGGTGAATTTTTTGGGTTTAGGGAATTCACCAGTAAAAGAAGCACTGGAAGAGATGAGAAGGGAAATAGGGGTTGTGTTATGGGTAAAAGTGTGGGGACAGGGAAGAGGATGGTAAACCCTCAGCTTGTAAACCTCAGAGTACTATAAGTGTAATGACTAACGACCTCGAAGCTGGCCGTTCCATTATGTGGATGCCGTGCTGTATGGGCAGGAGGCCCAACGACCTTGGAGGGCTCACCCCACAGGCAAGAGATCCCAATGTATGGGTCTAACTCAAACATCATGCTGGGTGCTGCCCCAGAACCCTACACCTAAAATGATGAAGAATGTAAATTAACATTGAGTGTGTAATTTTACTAAATTCAAAGCTTAATGTTTCCCATTGTTTGTAACTGGTATGGACTATAGACCTGCTAGAGTGAACTCAGCACCGTGCACCATTTAGGATGGATGGTGCTTGGACAGCAAACATATTTTCCCATTGCATTCATGTCCACTGGCTAACCATCATAAATAGTTAAATGCTGTAGTTAGCTATGTACTATCCATCAACATGAACTTACCTACCTCATAGTTACCAAGTGCCCTAGTTCCTCATCACACTGTGAGTCATAACAGGTTTCTAATGGATGGTTCAATGTTGGGTGCTGGGGCTCATTATCCGTATGAACCACCCCTTTAACTATCCCAACTTTCCACAACTTAAAAAATCTCCAACCTTGTTTTCGACAAGTTATTCTTAGCTGTAATGTTCAGGTATTCAAAGTGATTCAAATTCCTCTTGTAGATTTCCATATTCGAAATGGTGCCAAAGTTGGTGTATTGAAAGAGATAAGTTAATAGGTTCTTCAGGTTAGCTCTGGAGAAAGAATTATTTGAAGTAGTTCACATGGGGGACTTAATTAGTCTACCCAAGAGAAGAAGGTCACTTTCGAAACTTTTGTTTAAATTTGACAGGCAAAGCCCTAGGGTGGGAGCATTTTCAAAAATGAGGGGCTTAGGACAAGGACTTTGTTGGGCAATAACAAAGTCCTTGTCCTAGGCCTCTCATTTTGAGAACGTCCAACAATTTGGGAATGTCCTTCGCCCCATGGGTTGTACTCATTGTAGAACCTATTCAAACATTATCATGAGCTTTAAACATTTGGAGATCACAAGGCATAGGAAGGTATCATGGGAAAAAAACAATGTGGGATATTTTGAAAAATGAAAAACCCACCATTAATAAGTATTCCATTTTTTGAAATGCCTCACACACAATGGAGGAAAGAAAATATGCTTGTTAAGGTGCCTTCAAATACACTAAAAAAATTGACACAAATCATTGTGATTATTTGCATTTATGAGATGTATTCAGGTATGAGATAATTATAAGATGTATTGTTAACATGTTTAAGGCTTCCAGTTTAAGAGCCTAGATACATTGGGAGATATCTGGAAAACAATCTCGATTCACTAGTGATTTGTTATTTAAGGTGATATCACATAATAAATGATGATGAAACCCTGTCAAATTTAATTGAAAAAATAAAACCAACCCATGCAAAAAAAAAGGGGGGGAAGAACAAAAAGAGAGGACCAATGTCCGATCGAAATAACACCCAAAAATGAAAACACACCAATAAGAGCCACAAAAGAAAGCAACTAAGACACATTAAAAGGGGTCAAAATAACAACCTAGGATTTAAAACCCTTGTTAATCACATGAAGCATATTTGAAAAGGAGATGGGCGAGAAACTTAAAAGTGCATTTAAATTTTAAAAGGTTTTTTTTGCAATATCATAGTATGTAGGCTAGGTCAACATGCTCTGGTCGAATATTTAATTAAATTTCATCAATTCAATTCAATATTTTTAAATTATTTTTAATTTTGATATAAAATGTAATATTTTTGGATATTTTGACAACAATAAATATCATCTATGCATTCATTGGTAGGCTTTTTCTTTTCTTTTCTTTTCTGTTACATACCATACATGATCATTCGTAGTTTGTTTTTTTTATAACAATTTTTTTGATTTAGAGTCTGACATAGGCATAAAATGGAAAATTGGTACATTGACAATCTCATTTCAATTCTTGAAACCACTTATCTATTTTAAGGAGCAATTTGCAATGGAAGATAGTTTACATTGAATAGATTTTATTAGGTATATATTTGAAAATGAATGGAGAGATTAAACAAAAAGTGAATTCTTGTTATTTATTATGTCTAGTGGTTTGCATCAACAATAATTTGCATTGAAGAGCTTAGATTATTAAGGAGCATGCAATTGCAAAAAAATTGCTAACCTACTTCTATGGAACATATTTTTGCAAGAACTTATTATATTTATATAGAAGTGGAAATGTTGAGTGAAGAGTAGTTTGGTACCTAAATGGGCATTCAACAAAAACAACAAAAAATGTTAACTTGGTTATTTAAGCCCATCACAAGAGATGAACATATTAACATTTTATAACATGGAATTGATTTGTTGAAACAAGTTACATAAGATAAAGATACCCAAAGCACAGTGTAGAAGCGTCCAATTGGTTGACTTTAGAAATTCAAAACAACTCTACAAGCAAATGATGAAATCAAACAAGAGTCAAATGAAGAACAAGCAAGAGAAAGATTGCATGTGCATAAGTGCAAGACATACATCAATTGTGGTAGTAATCAAAAAATACCATGGTAACAAAACTAATGCCTTCCATTTCTTGGGAATTGCTTACAAAAAACCAAGATGTCTTAATCTTTATGAAAAACTTGGAAGATCTAGCCTATATGATTGGTTTACATATAGAAGAGAAATTAAGGCCAAATATGCCCACCTAGTTGAATCAGGCACATGAGTCCAAATAAGGAACTGGAAATTACCAATCCTTGAAATTTACCTTGTATCATGACTTAACCATGTTGCAAAAGATGAAAGAGGCAAGTCAACCCCTAACAACATCTACTATCCAACCCATATTCGTGGAATGACCAAATCTTTAACCCCTAATGTGATTTGTGACACTAAATTTAATGGGTTTAATGGAAGAGGACCCACCAATTTGTGAAACATTACATGAATTGGACATTAAAGGCTAGTACTACATGTACTAGCAAACTTCCAGTAGATTGGTAGGAGAAAGGTAAGTTCATAGCTTATCATGTTGCTTACCTAGTTAAGGCCTATGACATTCCCCCTTCATTTGTTGTCAATAGTGATCAAACCAACATCCATTTGGTACCTACAATAGGAGAACATACATGGGAAAATATGGGCTCCAAACATATAAATGTATTTGGCATAGAAGACAAATGACAAATGAGTATGGTGGTATCCTCATCTATAGCAAAAATATTGTTGCCACTATAAATCATATTTATAAGCATTACAACATTGCGACCAAATAACCAAAAAATAGCAATGTGTGTAACAAATGGTGGGATCTAACTTATAGTGAAAATCATTGGTCAAACTTTGATACCACCAAACACTTTGTGGAAAATGTCATGGTTCCTTACCAGCAAGCTCAAATTGAGTTATTGGAACTACATATACATAAAAAACTGTTCTGGTGGTTAGATTGTTGAAGTGGACACAAAAGTCAAGAATTCTTTGATTGTATAAAAGAAAAACATCCAAATATGTTGGTTGTTTTTGTTCCAACAAACTACATACGAATGTTCTCCAACCAATTAATGTTATTTTGTAGCACCCATTCAAGCATGCATTCAAAATGGTGTTCAACAATTAGTCAATTGGAATCATCAAATAACAAATTGGAAATGGCAAAGATCCCAATGTTGATTTCAAAATGAGCAATTTGAAACCATAGATTTGTGAGTGGTCAAACAATGCATGGAAAGAATTAATAAACAAATAAACAATGATTTTGAAAGGGTGGGAGAAAATAGGGCTTAGAAAAGCTTAGAACAATGAATTTCAACTTGTTGCCATGGAAGCAAATACAACCATTTTTTTTTTTATAGTAACACATGACATTGAAGAAAACATGGAGATTGATGAACTATCCACTAATCCAACAAAAACAACATAAGTTGTCATGGAATGTTGTTTAAATGAAAATCATCACCATCATCAATTCCAAGAATTTTGCATTCTTCAAATGTTAGTGTTGGTGGTTTGAAACTATGAGCGTTAGTTAAAACACCAAAGTCATAAGTAATTAAGGTTTTTAGTTTTGCTCCTCCTCCTAGATTCCATCACTAATTGCAACTATAGAAGAAGAAGAAAAGAAGGTAGAGTTCTACCCATCATCACCCTTGTATCATCTACTACAACAACAACCAAGTGCTACTATAGCAATAATTACAAGCATGGCACTTGTGGAAAACTATGGTCTAATTTTCTTGTGTAAACTTCTTCCCCCACTAAATCCTATGAACCCAACACCTCCTCCTCCTCCTAATCTTCCTCCCTCTCCTCCTTTACTATAATGTAGGCAAAAATGAGTGATGAACACAACATTTAGGAAGTACCTTTTTAGATGGCATAATTGTTCACTTTCCCTATCAGGTTGGCTTCCCATGAATGTTCCAAAGCTCCTTGTATTGCACAATTCTTGTTACTTGCGTTTATAGCCTATTTCTTGGAGGAAATTTTTTTAAAAATTCCCACAAGGGAATCATCCAAAAGTTCTTTGCACTAATATCATGAGGTTCAACCAACTACGTGATTTTGCAGATAGAATGAAACTTAACAAAGAATACAACACGTTCAAAAAAAATGAAGTGAAGGTTAATAATATTGTGTAACAATATGTGTTGCAAGAAGTAAACAATTATCATGCTTAGAGTTACGATAAGCTAGAGTTTTGAGCTAAGGTTAGAAAATTACAATGGGAACATTGGATTGGGCCTTAACAAACATGTGCACCTTCCTCATTCCACTATTATCTACTTCTAGCATTAAAGCTAGTGTTGCAATATTCACAATTTTTAACATCTTGTGAATCTACCCAATCTGCAATTGTTTCCATGATGATATTAGCTTGGAGAGAATATTTTTTCTCTATATGCACATCTTGGGGAGAAAAGGGAAGAGGTTGAACAACTACAACTTGCAATTCATGGTGCTATTGATTAACAACATTATTATTTATTAATTAAGTTTGCAATGATTCATTGTTACTTAGGATCAAATGATTTATTTGGGTAGCCCCAAATCACCAAATCATGTGTCTCTTCCAATTTACAACTCAATTGTAAATCCCTTTCAAAACCCATCTCTCATTCCCATCACTAACTTTTTAGAAACATTTCGTGAAGTTAAAATTTCCACTATACTCCTTAGTAGTAAATTTGGGTGAAGTAAATAGAAATCAAACATCCTTCATATCATTGGCTACCTATTGGAAATTTGAGATACAATTTGACTATTTTTTCACTTGAATTTTGAAAAAAAAAATCAACAATTGGCAAAAAGCCCTTCCAATAAGAAAAAATGGTCTCTAATCTTCAACACCTAACTTGTAATAATTCAACTTGGATTTAGGTTCTCTCATGTTGTACTTCCATTGTTTTGCTAAATTGGTGTCTTTATTGATGAAGTTGGGTAGGCTTGCATGTTGCATCCTTCACTTTTGATGAGAGCAACATTAAGTTATGTAGTTCAAATGAGGTTGAAGATTATTTATGTTCCTCTATTCCTTTTCTTTTCTACTTGGAATTATTGTGACAATGAATTGTTTCGAGGTGTGGAATATGAACCTTGACTCCTCAAATAATTTGTGAGATTTGAATCTCCACCTTCTTTTATCACTACTAGAAATTCTGTCATATGCAACCACACCCCATGCAACTGGGATGCAACTGCCTGTCGCATGCAACTATTTTTGCAACTATGCCCCCTTTTTGGGTGTATATGCAACTATGGTGCAACTATGATCACCTTCATCCCAACCTTTGGATGATATCTGTGATATATCACCATATATATTTGATGTATCATCGTATATCATTGATATGCATATATTCATAGTTGCATGTGCAACCAAAATATGCCAACTATGGTCTTTTGGTAAGCTAGGTACACATTTTT